>Ga0123355_10004044_pt1 | contig 21257 bp, 12 predicted proteins | sample TergutEmb28metaG_3_FD_89872 | JGI IMG/M metagenome (GOLD analysis project Ga0123355, IMG submission 89872) | Embiratermes neotenicus P1 segment gut microbial communities from Petit-Saut dam, French Guiana - Emb289 P1 | ecosystem: Host-associated > Arthropoda: Insects > Digestive system > Gut ...
CTGGCGGATGGGAGGTTCACAGGTTTTCTGTATGGGGAACCGGAACGTTTAATTACGCGCCTCATGGCGGCTATAATAACGCAAATAATATGATAATTGCAGGTGGCACTGAGGTAACTATAGGTAGTAACACATACATTAGGCTTTCTCGTGAGTTTTTGTTCACTAACGAGAATGATATGAATTTCCATCTGCAGACATTGAGCTTTACAACAACTCTTCCTATATACATTGCCAATGTAAGGGTTCATTGGTCGGATGAGTCTGCCCCAGCAGGATTGTTTGGTGCAGCTGCCAGCACAACTATTACAGTTGGCGTACCCATCAATGCCTATGTAGCATGGCAAGATGTTTACACAAATGAGATGCACAGGATGTTTAATGTCATCAATGTGGATTATCCTACTCAGGTAGAGAAGCTTTCTTTTAATCTTTTTATCCCCGTAAGCAGAAGCACTATCACTGGTGGATGGGAAGTTCACAGGTTTTCTGTATGGGGAACCGGAACGTTTAATTACGCGCCTCATGGCGGCTATAATAACGCAAACAATATGATAATTGCGGGCGGCACTGAGGTAACTATAGGCGGTAACCCATATATCATGCTTTCCCGTGAGTTTTTGTTCAATAATCAAAGTGACCTAAATTTCCACATGCAGACATTGAGCTTTACTACAACCCTACCTATCTTTATCACCAATGTAATGGTTCATTACCCCATTACACAAACAGATTACACCGTAACTTGGCATGTAAACGGCGGTTCTCCAGCCCCAACCCAGACGACAGTTGCACACAACGGTACAATAACCGCCCCTGCTGCAATGACCAGACAGGGTTACGACTTTGTAGGCTGGTTTGCAAATGCCAACCTTACCGGCACTGCCGTTACCTTCCCAATTGATAATGTAACATCAGAAAGAACCTTCCACGTCAGATGGGAACCGGAAAGCGTTGCCCCGCAGCCTGGCTGGGTGGATATGGACAGACTTCACTTGTGGCAATGGGGCACGGGATCCTATGCTTTCCAGCAAGCGGAAACTATTGCAGTTGACGGAGTTCAGATGCCGGCGTTTAGATACGCGGGTGGTTCCTGGAATGTTGACCAATGGGCTCATGCCGGAGGCGGCAATGATCTCCTTGCGTTTATGGGGCCAAATGATGTACGCACCCCTACAGAGGCCAACTTTGATGACTTCCTTGGCGCTACAAGGGTCAGGTATACAATGCTGATTCCACAAATGCTTACCGTGCCAACCCAAGACTATCTCAACAACCCCATATCAGATAGCGCAGTGCCACGCCTAACCCTTACCGCCATGCAGAATGCAGCCTATATCCAATCCTTGAACCAAAACTTCGTAGCCACAGGCTCCAACCAAGATGGCTGGACATGGCCGGGTGACACAGCAATCATGGTAAACGGGATACCCTATCGCATGATTGTATTCGAAGCAGCGCTTCCCGTACCAACCGGCGTTGGCGTCGGGCTTCAACCTCCCCCTATCGGCGGGCGTATTGTGGCTTCTTACGTAACCAACCCCAATGCTAGTGCACAGCCGGTATTTGTCCTTGGGGCCCAGGTTTATATACCGGATAGTCTCTACATCCCTGCGTTGGGGCCCGGGCTTTATAGGCTTGTCAGTGATTTTCCCGCTCCGGCAAACCCAAATGCCTTACAAACCGTGCCCATAACCGTTGGTACAGAAATTGTGGATGCTTATATAATCCATGATGGCTTCCCCACCCAGGGCGGTGGCACATGGATACAAAACCCATTTAGATTTGTTCCCGACCCAGCTGACGGGCCTATTGAATATGTAAGAGGCATTAGCTTTACCGCCTTTATGCCTGCCAATATAAGGCGGAACAGTGCCCAGCAGCAAAATGTGCCTCATATAAGGTTTGACTATACAGTTTTGCCGGCTACGCCCTCATTCTTGCAATTGGATGAGATAAACGCGACAGGGCTCTTTGTGTCACCATGGCTGATACCGCAAGGCGTAGAACCTAATGTCTGGACTCAAGCTTCTGCCTTTGCCTCGGGAACATATAACGCTGTCCCGGGCAATATACCTGAAGGGCCGCGCCCTCTTGAAGACTTCAGCTTTAACTTTGACAATATTGTGTTTATTGGTGGAGTGCCATATATTGAAATCAATTGGACGATAGAGTTTAGCGATTTAGTCCCTATTCAGAAGGATGAACTGATCTTTACCTTTAGCATTGCCAACACCAACTTTGATGTGCCGATTTATCTCACCAATATCGCTGCCATATACCATGATGGCCCATTCGGTGGCTCAACCATGGATATGGATTGGCCGGAGGTTATATTTATGAATGGTATGGATAGCGGCCCAAGCATCAATGACTTCCATCTGCTGACTCTTTCCGCTGGACTCTCTACTACGCACCGCGGAGTATGGGGCGGCCAACAAAGCCGTATGGTTGTCACAGATGAAGGTGTCTTCGCCGTGTACGTGTATAAGCAGCACGGTGAATTGCTTGGAACTGAAGACGGATACCATTTTGCTGACCGCAGAAGTGTTGCGCTGGTAATGCAGCCCGCAGCTTGCCCTAATGGTGATTGGGTTGTGCTGCATACATGGAACCACAACAGCAATATACCTATTATTATGTCCGATGCCAGCGGCAATGTTTATGTGGCTATGTACGAAGGTATCCAAACTTGGCCTATCCGCGATTATCGCCCATCTGTAGCTAGATATACTGCAGGCAGTTGGGATATCGCGGCAGGGCAACTTACCGTACCTATACAAAGTAATATCTGGATGGAAATGGGTGGGCATCATGGCGAGTATACTTCAGCCAATATCAGCCCAGACGGCATAATCTATCTTATTGCAGCAGATAATGTCCGTGAAGGTGCTGCCTCAGGACAAGGATACATGGACATTGTAGTCTTTGATACCAACAGCTTTACATGGACTGCCATGGGAAGACTGTGGACAGAGTTCCGTTTCTGCTACATGTATCTAAACTTTGTGCGCAATGCAAACGGTGGCTATGATATTGAGATAATCGGCAACCGTGACGAGCTTTGGCATAGGCTTGGGTATGCAAACAGGCCACCCTTTGACTGGATATTTGATGGGTTTACCTACTGGCGTATATCCCCCGAGTTTCCAACCACCCCAGGGGCCAATTCCAGTATGCCACCGACAGGCGGCGCTGCTTGGAGACCTGTACCCAATTATGTAAATGTGCTGCAAGAAACAGAACTGATTATGGCAAACCCTGCTGACTATCCCGGGTCTGCCTTCCCTCATCTGTACAATGCCGGTACAGGAGATGTTTTCTGGGACGACAATGGTGATATCCATATGATATACAGCAGGCGGGATAGCTATACAAATCAGGCAACACAGATGTGGCATATGCTTATCCGCGATGGTGAAGTTGTGTTCAACCAGATGCTTTTTGCTGGCGCGCGTACTATGTTTATGTTTAAGGATTCGGCAGGTAGCTACTATATTATGGAAGCAAACCAAAATGGTTCGCAAGCTCGTCTTCACGAAGCTGTAGCCATAAGCGATGCTGGTTGGACATTTGCGGAAGTAGGCGTCTTTGAGCTTCCCATGCCAATACGGATATATGGTTTTTCTCAGGCGTTTATCAATGGGATGTCTAGCCATGGTGACGAAATCCATGTTATGTATCCTGTAAGAGGGCCGTTTTGGAATCAGCAAGGTCCGGCTGATGAATGGGCGTACTTTAGGTTATGTCTTGTGTCTGATGTATCGGATGACTTTGTACCTGTAATAGGCATAACCGGTGTACCATTAAGAGGCACAGTAGGAGCCCCGCTAAACCTTGCGGGTGCGGTATCCCCTGCTACTGCAACCAACAGAGCAATAATTTGGTCAGTAGTAAGCGGTACAGCCACAATAACCGGCGACACAATAACCGCAACAACAGCAGGCCCTGTGGTTGTAATGGCCACAATAGTTGACGGTGAAGGAGTAGGCGCAGATTTTACAGCCGAGTTCACTATCAACTTCACAGTGGCCCAAGCGGGCACACCTGACCCAGATCCAGGCCCGGCAGCAACACCCAGGCCATCCCCAACGCCAACCCCACCAGCTCCGCCATCCCCAGCGCCACTTCAGCCCATCGTTGTAGAGGAAGATGACGTAACAGTAACAATACCAGTAGAAGTGCAAGAGGAGTGGGTAGACGAAAATAGCAACTTGCCACCAGTAGTAGTGGATGTAACAGTAGCCCGGCCAGAAGAAAGCAAAGTACTGCTGGAGGTAAACCTCAACATCACAGTAGGCGGCAATGCAATCGAAGAAACAAACAACCCAGTAATCGTTGAAGTTTCCCTGGAATCTGTAGACCTAGCGGATGTGAATCCCAACCGTATAGTTGTCATAGAAGAAGATGGTACACTGATAGCAGGTATTTTCGACAGCGAAACAGAAACATTTGTCTTTGAGACTAATGTAACGGGCAACTTCGAAATCGCCTATATTTCAAGCCTAATATGGTTGCAGTTGCAAATCGGCTTATACGATATATATGACGTAGCGGAAAATATGAGACGCTTGCCGATAGACCTAGACGTAGCGCCAGTAATCATTGATAACAGGACAATGGTTCCACTGCGCTTTGTAGCCTACGCTTTGGGAGCAGAGGTAGACTGGTATCACCCAACCCGCACAGTAACAGTAAGATACCAAGATCGAACCCTATCCTTTGCAATAGGAGAGCTTGCCCCGGGTATGGATGTGCCGGCCCAAATCGTTAACAACCGGACAATGGTTCCGCTTCGCTTTGTTATGGAGTTCTTTGATGCAGATGTAATTTGGAACCCAGAAACCCGGGATATTACGATTATTGTTATGTAAAGAAAATTCAATGAGAAACAGCCCCGCCTGTCTCCGAAAACCCGTTGAAGCACTCGGGATTTTCGGAGACAGGCGGGGCTGTTTTCGAGTTAGGGCCTGCTGACGATAGTGACAATAGGCCCAGCAGGATTACGGCAAAAAGACTGCCATGCCGGGGTAGTTTTCAAGTGCGATGACTATAGATCAAGCTCACAAGAGCCTCGCGATAGCAAAGATCGTGAGCTACGATACCATTCAGACATGTATCTGGCACATACCGCCGCTAATCCCATCTCCAGTAGCAGTGAGTTTTACAACGCCAGGGTTTATTCCCGCTTGCAGTATAATAGAGGCAATACCAGCCTGCGCGCATACAGGGTTTTCTCCGATAAGCTTTGCGTCACCTTCTACGGTAAACAATATTTTGTAGTTGCTTGATGGGACTACAGTACCGTTTTTATCCTGCACCATGGCATGGACAAAAATAAAGTCAGAACCATCGGCGGTTAGTGCTATGTCTTGTGTATCTGCTTCAATGGAAATACTTGTTGCATCCTCTGGTGTTATTCTTTCATCACGGGCTGCCTCTTTTCCGTCTATATATCCAACAGCCGTGAGAGTGCCCTTTTCAAAAGGGACGCCAGTAAATGTAAAAGGTGCATGTGTCAGGTGTTTACAATTGCCGCCGTCAAAGTACAGGTCTTCATCTATCATCTTGCTAATAAAATCCATGGCCTTTGTTTCTTCAATGCCCTTTTGCTCCATCCAATAGGCTGGGTCTGACAGTTTTCTATTAAGTTTATATTCGCTATCCTCGCCGCTATCGCATTTTCTTCGGCTAATTAGGTTGCCGTTTACATATAGCTCTACTTCTTCGCAATTGGAATAAACAATAAGCTTGGACGCGGCCTCGGCCCAATAAGTTGATATAAATATCATAGCGTCTTTTGGCGTGATAATATCCCGCTGGCTTTGATAAAAATAATAGCTAAACTTCGGGCGGCGGAAAATATCCCATACTCCGCTCTTACATTGAGGGATTTTGGGGGAATATCCACGGTTATAGTCCATCCCAACCCATACACAATCGCCCAGCACCAGCCCTAGGCCACGAGTGCGGTTATGTGTCCATTGCATATTCCACGCATTGACAAGCAAGGCCTTTTCTCCATTTTCCCTGACTTGGCGTGTTGTGCTATGGTTGCCTCCAAACTCCCAATCTCCATATTCCCGGGTAAAGGAGGGCTTGTCTGGCAAAAAGTCTTTGTCATAGAAATGGGTTGCGCTGTTCCACCCGATAAAGGGCACATCAAAGCCTACATATGATGGGTCTCTCCGGCCCAATGTGTCCCCACATGTAAACATCTGCCCGCCGGGGTATTCCTCATGGGCCGTTTCATGGCACATACGGAAAAACTCATCGGTTGCGCCATGCCACTCGCCAAACATTGTATCCTGTGTATCTCCGGTTTCGTTTAAGCTTACCTCCCACATGATAATACTTGGGTGGTTTCTGTCGCGCCGTATCATGTCACGGATATTTTGTAGTACGATGTCTTTGAAAATGCCTTCGTTGCAAAACTGCCAGCCCGGGGTTGGCTCTACAACCATAAGGCCCAGGCGGTCACATGCATCAATAAATGCAGGGGATTGAGGATAATGGCCCAATCTCACAAAGTTGAATCCGGCATTTTTTAGCAATTTTGCCTCGCGATATTGGGCATTATCCGAGGCCGCATTGCCAATATAGGGGTATTGCTGATGGCGATTGGCCCCCCGAATCCATAATTTCTTCCCATTAATCACAAACCCATCCTGCCTACTGAAGGCAATATGCCGTATGCCAATAGTTGTATCCAGTTCATCCGATTTGCCATCATTAGTTAAAACAATGGATTTTAGGTTGTACAGGTGCGGCGAATCCGGATGCCATAGCATTGGATTTTTTACATGAATAACCTCGGAAAATGTGATATCCGCACCGGGCTTGACTACCTCACTAAGGCCCTTTCCTTGGCCGATTACTACGCCTTCCATGTCAGTTAAAACATTGTCAAGCTTAACCGTCTCTATAGAAGGCCCGTTGTTAATTATATGAGTAGATATACATACATCAGCCGAATGCTCTGTGACGTTTTCGCAGCGTACAAAAACCCCGCCATTGGCGGGCTTATTTGCGTAAACCGGGTCAGTGATATGAACATTGTTCACGGCATGAAGCCATACGTTTCTATATAGCCCGCCAAAGTAGGCGAAATCCAGCTTCCCAAGAGGTTTGCCTGGAGGTACATCAGGGTTGTCGCTGTTGTCAAGGCGAAGAGCTATTATATTTTCGCTGTTGAAGTCAATATCGGATATGTCAATAGAGAAGGGTAGGTAGCCACCCATATGGGTCTGTACATGCTTGCCGTTTACCCATACATCTGCCACTTGCATAGCAGCCTCAAACTCCAGATATAGCTTCATGCCTTTGTGTGCTGAAGCTGGTGTCAATCGCTTTCGATACCAACATGTCCCTTGAAAATGCTGTACTACGTCAAGCTCTTCGATTTGCGGTGTATGGGGCAAGTGAACCGTGTCCCAGTGCGTATCCGAATAGCCTACATCCTGCGCCCCTGGTGCATCTCCTTGGATAAACTGCCAATGCTGGTTTAGCTTTAGTTTTGTACGATTTGTCATATTAATCAGCCCTGAAGATTTATTTTGAAGAAATTATTTTGCCTCATATTTTTTAGCCTTTATACTATCATACGCTGCGATGCAAAATCTATAGCATTAAGCAGTTAGTGAGCCTGATTTGCGAGGCCTTTTATTACATAAACAATATTTGTTGCAGCAACCTTGTGACAAATGTAGAATAGGCGTAAATACCGCACAAAAGGAGTCTATTGATGAAACCACCCGAAACCTTGTATCTAGACCGCAATCAACCCGCAGTTGTAATCTTAGATCAATCTTTGCTGCCTCACACAGTAAAATATATATCCCTCACAGACATTAATCAGGTGTGGGCCGCGATAAAAGAGCTTAAAGTCCGAGGCGCGCCTGCAATTGGTGTGGCTGCAGCTTTGGGATTATATGTTGAAATGATGCGTTTTTGCTCTCAATACTTAAAGGAAAACGCTCCTGTCCCTATAGAGAAATCTGATGATTGTTGCAAGGAAGGGCTTGATGATTTTAGCAAACGCGAATTTACCACGAAATTCGAATCTGCAAGAGCCTACCTGTCCACAGCACGCCCAACAGCAGTTAATCTGGACTGGGCCCTAAACAAAATGGCTGCCACCCTCAAAGAAAACGAGGATAAACAAATATCTGAAATACTAACCGCCCTATGCCAAACCGCCGAGTCCATCAAAGCCGATGACACTGAAATCTGCCGCAGTATAGGCCAGCACGGCGCAACTTTACTAAAGGATGGAATGGGCATACTAACCCACTGTAATGCCGGGGCTTTGGCCGCTACAGAGTACGGTACAGCTTTGGCCCCTATATATATTGCCCAAAGCCAGGGTATAAACCTGCGGGTATATGCAGATGAAACCCGCCCAGTGCTGCAAGGCGCAAGGCTTACAGCCTTTGAGCTACACCAGGCTGGGGTAGATGTGACACTAATCTGTGATAACATGGCCGCAACGGTGATGTCCAAAGGCCTGGTAGACGCCGTATTTGTAGGTTGCGATAGAGTAGCCGCCAATGGTGATACTGCCAATAAAATAGGCACATATGGCGTTGCGGTGCTGGCAAAAAACTTTGGTATTCCTTTCTATGTATGTGCGCCCTTTTCTACAATAGATACCGCCACAAAAACCGGTGCGGAAATTGTAATAGAAGAACGTGACCCTGCAGAGGTGACAGACCTCTGGTATACCCAGCCAATGGCCCCGGCTGGGGTGAAGGTTTATAATCCTTCCTTTGATGTAACCCCGGCGGAATACATCACAGCCTTTATTACAGAAAATGGCATGATTCATCCTCCTTTCAAATCACAAGAATTCAGCAATTAAAGGCTTTATGGCTATTTTTAAATAAAAGCCCGTCCTGTAAAATGGGAAATAATGGCGCAAAATGCAGATGGAATTATTAATTTGCGATAAAAAAACATTGCAAAATTGTTACGTAAATGTTACACTTCAGTAACAATACTTGCCAGGATGTGATTATTTCACATCCTTTTTAATGCAAAGGCAACGGTTGCAGCAGCGAAATATTCCGTGGCCAATGCAAAAACTCGGGTAATCCGTTTCTAATATATACATAAACAGGATGCGGAATATCACGATTATGGAGGTTTCAAAAATGAAGAAGTTAATGAAGGCGATAAGGACCCTGGGTTGGGTCTTGGTCTTCCTGGCTCTTACCATTGCAATACCGCCAGCAACGCACCATTTCTTTGCAGGGGACACACAGTTGATGCAGGTAATGGTATACGATTCAGGCCAAGCTCACATGCACCGCACGGGTGCAAACACGGTGACAGACTTACTGGTAGAGTTGGGGATACCCCTAAACCAGATGGATCGCACCAACCACGCCACTAACTCTCCAATCTGGGATGGCATGAACCTAATCATCTTTAGAGAAGTGGCCTTTGGGGTAAGAATCAACGGGGAGTTTGTAAAGGCACAGCTTATTTTACCCGGCACAACAGTAGGCCAGATTTTAGTACAGCACCAATTCGAGCACGATCTTACCCTGTTATACGGAGGCGACCTTTCCAGATACGTAGAAAATGGCGAAGTTCTGGACTTTTCCACATGGGATAGCCGCTTCTACACAGAGTATGAAATAATCCCCTACGAAACAATCGAAAACAACACCAGGAACGTAAGAGATGGCCGCAGCCACGTCCGCCAAGAAGGCGTACCCGGCTCCCACGAAGTAACCAGCGCAGTAGTAATAATAGGCGGCGAGGAGCGTAACCGCGCGGTAATAGGCTCAAACGTCACATCCGAGCCAATAGACGAAATAATCGACATAGGAATCGGCCCTCTGGGGGCATTGGCAGACGTAACCGCCCCAGACTTCCACTATGTACGCCACCTAAGAATGGAAGCCACGGCTTATACAGCCGGGTTCAGCTGCACAGGTAAGCTGCCATGCGACCCATGGTATCGCATTACCGCCTCTGGTATGGAAGTGCGGCACGGCGTTGTGGCAGTGGATAGGACACTGATACCCCTAGGAACAAGGCTCTACGTTGAAGGATACGGTTTTGCAATTGCCGCCGATGTTGGTGGGGCTATCAGGGGTTACAAAATTGATTTGTTCATGGAATGTATCATTGCGGCCCGGAGGTTTGGACGCAGGCATATCAATGTTTGGATTTTGGAGTAGAACGACACAAAGCATAAGTGATGCAAGCATGAGATAATAAGGCCCCGATGCGATATGGTAAGCGCATCGGGGTTTTTTATAGAAAAATAGCTTCAACCGTCTTTCCCATGGGGGCTTGCCCCACTAGACGTACGCAAGGAAAGAGTTTATATATATAACCTATATACGAATGATTGCATACCAAAGGAGGAGAATTTATGCGCTTATGCTTTGTAGGCACAGCAGGCCATGTAAATGTGGTTACTGATGCCTTGCCCCACCCAAGCTGGGAGGCGGTGGCTGTCTGCCCTGCGTGGCCTGATGAGGATATCAGCTGGCTGGTTTCCCGGTTGCGGGAGAAGGGGCAAGAAGTTTCATTGTTTAACGATTACTGCCGGATGCTTGATGAAGCCCGGCCTGACGCGGTTGTTATTTGTGGTTACAATGGGCAACATGGTTCTATGTGTATTGAGGCGGCTTCTCGTGGGATTCATATTATGTGCGAGAAGCCGCTTTGTACTTCTATGGAGGAGTATGAGGAGCTGACAAAAGCTCTTGTGCGTACCGGGGCCAAGATTGCCGGGATGCATACCTATCGGTTCCATGATGTTTTTGCGGGGGCATATGAAGCCATCAAGGGCGGTGAGATAGGGGTCGTTCGGCTGCTGGATGCCCGTAAGTCCTACAAGATGGGGCGGCGGCCTTGGCACTTTACCAAGCGTGATACCTTTGGCGGGATACTTAGCTGGGTGGGGATACATGCCATTGATTGGCTGCGCTGGCTGTCTGGGGAAGAGTTTGTTTCCGTCTTTGCCCAGCAGTCTGCCTTGCACAATGATGACCACGGCGAAATGGAGACCACAGGGGTTGCCTGCTTTGCAATGACGGGAGGGGTAACGGCTGTGATGACATGTGACTACTACCGCCCAGGAGAGGCCCATACACACGGCGATGACCGGGTTAGGATTGTAGGAACCAAGGGCGTGCTGGAGATTATGGATGGGCAGGCGATTCTGCTTAGTGGGGAGGGTACAGGAGCTGCTGTCGGAGCTGAGAGTGGTGATGTCACCACAGATGCGAAGGCTGAGATTGCGGCCTTCGGGCCCAGCAAAGGAGGCCGCGTTATCACGCCGGTTTCAACCGTGGATGCCTTAACAGACTTTACACGGCTTATCCGTGGCGAAAGAAGCGTGCTTCTGACGCAAGATGATAGCCTACAGGCTACCCGCGCTGCATTGCTGGTTACCGAATCTGCCGACACAAGCAAATTGGTTTGCTTTTAACTTGTATGCTTACAATTAGGAAGGACTGAAGAAAATGCTGTACCCTAAAAACGCACCCCCCCTGACCAAAGAGCTGTTTCAAAGCCCCACCAGCGAATACCGAGGCACACCCTTCTGGGCCTGGAACACTGCCCTGGATGCCGACGAACTAACCTGGCAAATAGAACAGTTCAAAAAAATGGGCTACGGCGGCTTCCACATGCATGTCCGCACCGGCATGGCCACAGAATATCTAAGCGAGGCCTTTATGGAGCTGGTAAAGACCTGCGTAGAAAAAGCCCGCAAAGAAGAAATGCTGGCCTGGCTATACGACGAGGATCGCTGGCCCTCCGGTGCTGCGGGTGGGCTGGTGACAAAGGATGAAAAGTACCGGGCACGCCATCTTCTGCTTACCCGCGTGCCATACGGCCAAGAATCATCCAAAATAACCGGCCTTAACAAGGAAATGTCGGGCCGGGCTGAGAACGGTAAGCTTATTACCTGTTTTGATGTATGTTTAGATGAAAATGGGATGCTGGCGAGCTATTCTCCTATAGCAATTCCCCCTTTAAGCGGTCTCGCCCGAGCCGAAAATCCCCAGTTGGATGCGGCCGGTTCAATAAACCTGGATACGACCACAGCGGATATGGCAAATCCCCGAAGCTTTAGGTTATACGTATACGAGGAAATAGCTCTTCCCAACCCCTGGTTCAATAATCAAACCTATGTAGATACTCTAAACCCAGAAGCTATTGCCAAATTCATAGAAATAACATACGAACGCTACAAGGATGCCGTAAGCAAGGACTTTGGCGGTGTTATCCCTGCTATGTTTACAGATGAGCCTCAGTTTACCCACAAGCTGACCCTAGGCTTTGCCCAAGACCCTATTGACGTAATATTACCTTGGACATCTGACCTTCCAAACACCTATGCCGCCGCATACGGAGAAGACCTTCTTGCCAGCCTGCCAGAGCTGCTGTGGGATTTGCCCGAAGGCAGGCCATCTCAAACCAGATACCGCTATCACGATCATATCGCAGAGCGCTTTGCCCAAGCCTTTGCCGACCAATGCGGCAATTGGTGCGAAAAGCACGGCCTGGCCCTTACCGGCCACATGCTGGAAGAGCCAACGCTAAAAAGCCAGACTGTCGCCTTGGGTGAGGCAATGCGTTCATACCGCTCTTTCCATATACCTGGCATTGATATGCTGTGTGATAATCGCGAGTTTACCTCCGCAAAACAGGCTCAGTCTGTGGCACGGCAGTATAACCGCCCCGGTGTTATGTCCGAGCTATACGGCGTTACTAACTGGGATTTTGATTTCCGGGGGCATAAGCTGCAAGGGGACTGGCAGGCTGCTTTGGGCATTACAGTCCGGGTTCCTCATCTTTCGTGGGTGTCTATGAATGGTGAGGCTAAGCGGGATTATCCGTCTACTTTCAATTATCAGTCCCCTTGGTACGAAGAGTACCCATATATCGAAGACCACTTTGCCAGGGTCAACACTGTTATGACCAGGGGCAGGGCCATCTGCCGGGTGGGGGTTATTCATCCGGTGGAAAGCTACTGGCTTTACTGGGGCGCAAGAGAAACCACCGCTGCCGCCCGTGCCCAGATGGAAGAAAACTTCCACAATATCACCGACTGGTTGCTAAAGGGATGTATTGATTTTGATTTTATCAGCGAGTCTTTGCTGCCTGATCAGTGCCGGCTTAGCGACATAAACCAGCAGTTTCCCGTTGGGCATATGGCATATGATGTGATTATTGTACCGGGAATGGAAACAATGCGGGCTACGACATTGGAGCGTCTTGCCGCCTTTGCCGATAAGAATGGCCGGGTTATTTTCTTGGGAGACGCGCCAAAGTATGTGAATGCCGTACCCAGCCCGGGGCCCGGGGGCCTGTATGGGCGCAGCGAAGTGGTTGCTTTTAGTAAGCTGGCTGTCCTTGATGCGCTTAAAGATATCCGCGAAGTGGAAATACGGGATGCTTCCGGGGTTATGACTGAGGATTATATCTATCAGCTTCGGGAGGAGGAGAGTCATCTTTGCAAAGAAGCCCACCGTTGGCTGTTTATCGCCAATGCGGATGTGCCAAGCAACCCTGATATCCCCAATGGGCGGGTGCTTAACATAAAAGTACGCGGCAGTTATTCTGTGACTATGTACAATAGCCTCACTGGGGAAATCATACCTATTTCCGCCAAGGCCCAGCATGGGTTTACAGAAATCAAGCATCCCTTCTATGAACACGACAGCCTGTTATTAAGGCTTGACCCGGTTGCATGTGGAGCCAAGGACAAAAGCGCTTCTGCTGCCCCAATAGATATCCCGCTAGTAAATACGGCTGTCCCCGGCAAAACCCGTTTCCTAAACCCAGTGCCCGTAACTCTGCACGAGCCCAATGTTTTGCTGCTGGACATTGCGGAATACGCCATAAACAACGAGCCATACCGAGGCCGGGAAGAAATTCTGAAGCTGGATAACATCCTTCGCAAAGAGTTAGGCTGGCCTCCAAGAGAAGATGCCGCCGCCCAGCCATGGGTAGAAAAGGATGAGTCCACCCCGGCTGTGCTGAAACTGCGCTTCACATTCCAAAGCGAGGTAGCAGTCCGGGGCGCGGCACTGGCACTAGAAAATGCCTGCAACACAAAAGTAAATCTAAACGGTCAGCCTGCCGGAAAGCCCAGCGGCTGGTATGTAGACAAGTGCATAAAAAAAGTAGGCCTGCCCGAGATACAGCCAGGCGAAAACACATTGGAGCTAACAATCCCATATGGGCGGAAGATAGACGTAGAGGCTTGTTATCTGCTGGGTGACTTTGGTGTGCGGATATCAGGCAGCCACGGGGTTATAACCCCGCCGGTGAGGACTCTATGCTTTGGCGACATTGTACCCCAGGGCTTGCCTTTCTATGGCGGCAACCTGACGTATCATCTGGAAGTTGAAACAGAAGGCAGTGAACTGGAGCTGGCTGCTACCTATTACCGGGGCCATCTGCTGCGGGCGGCGGTAGATGGCAAAGATGTTGGGATAATTGCGTTTTCGCCATACAGGCTGAAGGTTGACGGCCTTGCCCCCGGGAAGCATAAAATTGACCTTACCTATTTTGGCAGCCGGGTCAACACCTTTGGACAGTTGCACCGTATGAACCGTGTCAATAGATGGTGGGGGCCAAACTCTTGGCGTACTGCCGGCGATGATTGGACTTATGAGTATCGGTTCTGGGTGCAGGGGGTGCTTAAGTCGCCTGAGGTTTTCTAAAGGACTGTATGCTGGATTAAGAGGCAACCCGTGGGGGCGAAACAGCGATAACGCTCTCTGTGATTGAAAAGATAATTACTGAGAGCGTTATCACTCCGCTTTGTAATCCTTGTTGATACTTTTGCCAAACCTTTTTAGCTGTTGTATTTACTGACTTTGCTGGCAATTTGCCTTGGGTATTTGTCAGGCAAACATTTCATTAAAATATTCGTCTTGTTCCTTTATCAAGCGCAATATTTCCGGCACATCTTTGGAGGTCACGCCAGGAACTAGTTTTGTATATCCACCGCAACCATCAAAGGACGTTCCATCTTCACGGGTATAGTGGTAAAATCGTGGCTTGCCTTTGCACATTGCGCAACAAGCAGACTCCATTGGCTGCCACTGCTGGCCGCGTTCGACCCATGCTTTGCAGCGATGATTAACGGCATCCTGGAACACCTTTGTGTAGTTAAACTCAATGATAAACGAGTTCTTTTTGCGCTTTTTCATGGTGTAGCCCAGCTCAAATAGATAATCAATCACTGGTGTGCACAGCAGTTTTTCATCATCGCTTAGCTTTGACATTAATTCATTTATTAGCTCTGTTTGTTTTGATGTAGGCATCGAACCCCGTATTGACGTTGCAATTGATGCAATATTATAAAGCTTAGAAGCCACTTTTTATCTGAGTTTGTACGTTGTGATGTTTCTACAAACGGAGCAGGATGATTTTCATTCTCTTATTATTTATCCATTTCAGTATAGCCGCTGACTATATCACAAACTTCGGCTAAAATATCATCAGGCATTATCTCAACAAATTCAGGATTTCGCTCCATTAAGTCAAGGGCTTTTACTTGGTCTGTCATTACAACGCCTGATGTTGTAGTCCTATCGTCAAGTTTAGGTTGTAACGGAAAGCCCTTGTCTGTATTTGTTATAGGACATACAATAGCCACACCACGAGCAAATTTATTGTAACTGGCATTGCTAACTACAATGGCTGGTCTACGTCCCTGCTGTTCATGCCCTTTAGTTGGGTTGAAGTCCATTTTTATTATATCGCCTTGTTTCGGAATATAAGCCATTAAAATACCTCTCTGCCTACGGGTTCGCCGGTGTCCCATTCCTCGGTTTTATAATCGCCAATATAATTTTTTAAGCGTTCTTCAGTTGTTAGTCGCTTGCGCTTGTATTTTGGCTGGAATGGCAGGGCTTCGTCCATTATCATCTGCCGAAAAAGCATATTAACAACTACTGAAACATTTAGCCCCAGTTTATCAAGTAAAAAATCTAAATCCCTTTTGACATCTTCATCTACTCTCACATTTATTGACGTTGATTGTTTTGTGGTTGCTTGTGCCATATAAAGACCTCCAATATTTTTTCTGTATAGACACTATACAGCATGGCATATACCCTGTAAAGCCCTATAAGTCAATCCTTTATCGGCCGCAGTTTATTGATTGCAATGAAAGTTTGCCTTACACAACCTATAAAAATGGAGTAAACACAGCCCTGTATAATCATTATTATGTAAGTCTTGTATCATGTCTGATTGGACGTAGCAAAAAAAATTTACATGTTACTCAACGGGCGCACGTTAGTATTCATTCAACGGACACCAAGCCGGGACTTTTACATTAGAATGCACTGTATCTACAGGGTCATTGGAATCACAAGCCGAAACTTGGCCACGGAAATAATAATCTTTCTTTACTTTTTGGCAAGTTCCCCATATGGCAGTTGTATACTCGGGAAGATAACTTATGCAATAATGCGGGCATTCGTTGCAATGTTCATATTTTATTCCATCCCAAAGGGCCATATATAGTTCTTTTGGAAAATCGTAGTAGTGTTCTTGGGTTTTTTCGTTTTTATAACGCGTCTTTATATAAGACTTGCCCTTGTATGTTACCGTTAGCCCTAAGCCGTTTTCATTAAATAACCCATCTTGGTTTGTAATACCGTCAAAGACGGCATTACTTGCACTTGTCACGCTGTCTGGTATGGTTATGTCGGTTATGAAACAACCGTTAAACATGTTGCTACCAATGTGCACAACAGGGTAGTCGTCTATTGATGAAGGGATAAGAACCACAGGGCTTTCTCCTGTGTATTTTTGTAGCACAATTCCGCCATGTTTTTCGTTTGGGAAATATTTGAAACTAACAGTCATGTTGGTTCATATTCCTTTCTGCTTTCCACGCTGTGACCATAGGAGGGGCTGTCTTGCGAGGCAAAAAGCAAGGTGACCCCTAAATCATGTAAAAAGCCACCATGTGTAGGTAAAAAGGCATCAAAGCAAGCGGAAAACGAGAAATGAAATGATGGCAAAGCCCGCCGCTACAATAAAAATGTCAGAGGCGAGCATAAATAATATAGGGATGTAGAAAAGTTACGCAGACTTTAGCTGGTGAAGAGTGACGCCAGAAAGTTTGCGTTTTGTTTTGCTATGAAATTTGTTGATGTTGTAGGCGATGGAGTAAAGGATTGTTTCAGTGAAAACATTGGTTGTGCCCCGCCGTGCAAACCGTTTGAAATGATAATCCTGCTTCAAAACCCCAAAGGCCCCTTCGGATTGGATGCTACGGTTAAGGCGCAAAACTTTGCCCCTTTCAGAGGTAATGCGCTCAAGAGATTCTTGACGCAGAGCAATGAAGTCCTTGGAAACAGATACTTTACGGTTGCCTACGGCGCGGGTGCAATCCTTTTTCTGTGGACAGTGTGTACATTCAGCGCATTCGTACACGGTGAGTGTGGATTCAAACCCGCTTTTGTTTCGCTTCTTGGTTGTGTAGATATAGTTAAACAAGTGTCCAGCGGGGCAAGCGTAGGTGTCGGCCTGAGGGTCGTAGGGCATGTTTTCTCGCAGATAGGTGTTTGTTTTGTGCTTTCTGGTTTTGGATTTTTCGTAGTTTTGGGGCTTGATGTAGGCGGCCTGGTTACGGGATTTTAGGGCCTTGTAGTTCTCTTCGCTTTCGTAGCCAGCATCAAGGATTGCGGATTCAAAGCGCTTGCCATCCATGCCTTTTTCCATGCGGTCCAATAGTGGGATTAGGGTTTGCTTATCGCTTCGTTCGCTGTTTACATCTACTCCTACGATATACTCGCCTGTTACTGCTAGTTGCAGATTGTAGCCAGGTTTTAGCTGGCCGTTCATCATATGATCGTCTTTCATCCGCATAAATGTTGCGTCTGTGTCGGTTTTGGAGAAGCTGTTGCGATCTTTGAATGTTGCGTTGTAGCCAGTATACCTGGCCTTGCGGGTGAGGTAGCCTTCCAGGGTTTCTATGTCCCTTTGGAGTTGCGTTTTGCGTTTGCCTCGCCCATGGACGAAGATGATGTTTTGACTATCGACCATTGCCTTTAAGATGGTTAGGCATTCTTCTATGGTTGCATTTGACGGTATTTCCAGCAAGTAACGGGTGTTCAGCTCTTTGAGCATATCGGCCATTTTTGTATCAAGTCTAGCTTCGTATTTGTTGGTGGATTTCTTCCATACAAAGCTGTAGCGGTTTGCGTTGGCTTCTATTTTTGTGCCGTCTATGAACACGTTGGCTAGATCTATTTCGCCCATCTCCAGCAGATAATCCACCAGTTGGTAGAAGAGGTTTTCCACCACTTCTCCTTGTAGACGGTGCTTGATAAAGCTCCAAAACCTGTTGTGGCCCGGCGCGGGCTTCCCTTGTAGCACATGCATGAAGCGTATGTCGTGCTTGCTGGATGACTCTAGTTTTCTTGTGGAGGTTACATCCTCCATAAACCCTAGGATTACCAATTGAAACATTTGCTTGGGGCTTGCCTCCGATTGCCTGGGCATTCGGTCATACGATGCGTGTAGTTCGTTGTAGTCCAACCTTTCTGTCAGTTCTAGCATCAAGCGTACCGCTTCTTCTGCTTCAATTTTTACGCCTACATCAAATGGCAGCATCTGTTGATATGGCGCGTGGTTTAGGGTATGATTTCCTTGTTGTAATTGGTTCGTCATAAACTAATTTTACAACAAAAAACGAGAGCTTGCGCTTTTTTGCGCTTGCTCTCGTTTTTTTGGGGGGCTTAGCGAGACAGCCCCTTCTATTTGTAAAACCTATGCCTTGTGCAAATTCATTGGTACGAAAATTTGCAGATTAGGGTTTTGTAGATGATTTATGAAGGGTTCCCGCAAAGCTCGGCAGCTTTCATTATCTGGCTCATAAGGTCTACGGCCTTGGCATAAAAACCATACTCATAAGGCGGCTCCCCTGTGGCAAGCATTTTTACAAACTGGTCAGGGCCGATGCTTTGATAATCCATGGTTACATATATTGTCTCAGCACCATCGGCGTTGATGATAGACACTACCAATTTTGTCGCGTCTGGCGAGTTCACAATTACGCAGTGCTTGTCCTCATAGGCAACGGATGTTGTAACTCCGTTCCCATTCCTGAAGGCGGTCACTGCCTTGAAGTCGCAGCCAAGGAGTTTTAGGCAGGTTTCGGCACAGTGGATGCCGTAGAACCAGAACCCGTTGTAGATGCTGTCTGGGTCGGCGCTGTGGGAGATGACTACTGTGGAGCCCTTTGTGATTTTTTCCTTTACCTTGGAAAGGTCGGCCAGGTCTTTGGTGCTGCTTCCGCCGCATAGCAGTATGTTGTTTTCTTTTGCGTAGTTTACTATTTCTTGGGCCTGGGCGTAGTCTGTTGTGAAGGGCTTGTCGTTGAATAGGGGTTTTCCGGCTTTTAGGACTTTCATTGAAGGGGCGTAATGCTGGTCGCCTTTTCTGTAGGTGATAACCAGGGCGTCACAGGCTGCTATTACTGCTTCTTCACTGTCGCAGCAGGTTAGGTTATAGGTAGCGCAAAGCCTGTCGCAGGCCGCTGTGTCATCGCCGCCATAGATGTGGGTTATTGTGAAGCCTGGGTGCTTCTTGTCACGGTTTATTACTTGGCAGAAGTGCTCGGCATGGGAGTTTTCTGCGCCTATTAGGCCAATTTTCATTGATGGTCCTCCATTCTTGATAATACTAAAATTCAGTTTTGATGATACTGATAAAACTTTTTTCGGTTTTGATGATACCGACAAAAGTTTTCCGCTATTCCATCCGTGTTTGCGGAGACTGCCTATGGCATTCTTCCATAATGGCAATTTGCTGGCGAACCTGGGCCGCTGTTATCTCAAAGGCCGCACCTGTAGTGATGTGGGCATGTAGCTTGTTGTAGAAAAGCTCTGTGGGGCCGCCGGGAGGCGGTGCGCCTATGGCTGGGGTTCCTTCGTTGGTGTCGATGGTTTTTTCTATCCATGTAAGCTGCTCGCGGCAGTAGGCGGGGGTTCCGTCTGGGTTTTGGAGGGGGGCGCGGACAAGCTTTTGGGCTGGCGCGGTATTGGGGTCAAAATAGTGCCAGGTTACGGAGTTGGCATCTGCACGCAGGCTGCCGTTTTGGGCCTGGATTGACAAAATCGGCCCAGGGAAGCGGTCGCAGCTTATGATTTCCAGGTCAACTAGTGGGCCGTTTGGTACACGCATCAGAACCTTTACAAAATCCTCGGCATCGCCCCAGGTGTTTACCCTGTCAAAGTGGCAGAAAACCTCCGGCAGTGCAGAGCTGTTCATCAAAACCACAGCCATATCCATAGGATGGGGCCCGGTATTGCGTAAGCTGCCTGCGGTCATGGACTGTAAGGTCTGCCAATCCCATCTTCTTCCGAAGGCGTTGTAGCGCAGTTTATATTGGGCAACGCGGCCAAGTACTCCGCTGGCAAGCACTTCGCGGACAATGGTAAACCACTGTACAAAGCGGCTGTTTTGGAAGAAATACAGCCCAGCGCCGTTGGCCTTGGCGGTCATGACCATCATGTCCAAATCCTTAGCGGTTGGGGCAATGGGCTTTTCGCATAAAACCGACATGCCCTGTTTCAAAAACTCAAGGGTAACAGACACGTGCAGCTGGCTGGGTAGCGCGTTTACAACCAGGTCAATATCCTCCCGGCCAAATAAACTGCTGTAATCTGCTACAACTTCGCAGCCATACTCGGATACTGCCCGGTTGCGGCGGCTTTCGTCGACATCGGAAACTGCTACGATACGGTAGCTATCGTTTGTGGACAGATGTGCCCCGTGGATGTCGCGGCCGCTTCGGCCTTGGCCTAGTATGGCTACTCGGATTTGCTTTGACATGGAATCTCATCCTTTCTCTTTCTTGGTTTTCTTGCATTGTAGCATATGTGGGGGGAAAGGGAAGGAGGGTTTTTTTGAAAGTGGTTGCGACTACTCCGTGGGGCCAAACATCATTTCTTTATAAATATCCCTGATTACAACAGCAATAGCCATTGCTTTTTTTTGTGAGCCTTTCTTTTTGTAGTGGGCTTCTAGGATTTCACAATATTCCAGTGCAGTATGTGCTTTACCACTCTCACCGGATAATAAATGCGGAATAACTATATTTTCGATATAATTTGAAGAATCGCTGTCTTTTATTGTTATACGGTGCTTTATCGCGTCATGAAGTATAACCATATCCTTGTTATCCTCTTTCTCAGCCAAAATTTTGGCTTGTGCCAGAACTTCCCGACATTGGGTAATCTGCCCCATCTCTA
>Ga0123355_10004045_pt1 | contig 21255 bp, 18 predicted proteins | sample TergutEmb28metaG_3_FD_89872 | JGI IMG/M metagenome (GOLD analysis project Ga0123355, IMG submission 89872) | Embiratermes neotenicus P1 segment gut microbial communities from Petit-Saut dam, French Guiana - Emb289 P1 | ecosystem: Host-associated > Arthropoda: Insects > Digestive system > Gut ...
ACGTTCGCCTGTGACAGTAATCACACCGTCAGCCTCGCTCACGGTCACGCCAGCAGGTGCAGTATAATCTAAAGTGATAGGCCCCGTTGCTGTGCCGCCTACATTAGAGGTAGCAGTCAGGTTATCATCGTTGATAGTCACGGGACTTTGCACTGTCAGCGTTGGGTCAGCTGTCAACGGCGTTAGGTGTACATTTACTATCAGATTTTGTGACAAAGTGCCACGTGTTACTTCAACGGTAAACGCTTCATTGATTGTCGTTCCACCGATGTCCGGACGCTCACCTGTGACAGTAATCACACCGCCAGCCTCGCTCACGGTCACGCCAGCAGGTGCCGTATAAGACAGAGAGATAGAACCCGTTGCCGTGCCGCCTACATTAGAGGTAGCAGTCAGGTTATCATCGTTGATAGTCACAGGACTTTGCACTGTCAGCGTTGGGGCGTTACAAATGATGGTTACAGAACCATCTATAAGGTCAAGCGGGTTAAAGGAGTGTCCATCTTCCCCACCCATGAATCGTACGTGATCAGTAAACCTCACGAAGCTTTCATAGTTTACCGTTGCCCCTGATGCTATGTCAAAGCGGATGTATACGAATATGTCAGAACCCATGTGTCCTGGATGCCCGACAAGTTGATTCCACGTAAGTAGCACGATATTTTGACCATGTACGTGGCCGTTGCCGTTGTCGTACAAAGTGAGCAAAAAGGCCAAGGTGCCGTCGTAGTAAGCGTCGTTGACTACAGCATTCGGAAACGCACCTATCAGTTCATCTTCTGTTGCGCCATTTGATACCATCCAGTTGTAACTCGGTATCTGCCCTGGGGTCAGAAGTGAACTGTCAAAACGCAGACGGTCAGGAGTTCTTCTTGGGTTTGCCAGCACTGTTGGATCATATCCTATGGTGAACATCGTAAAACCCATGCCCGCTGCTGTAGTTCGATACAAATACACCCTAACATCGACATATGTACATGTAGGCGTTATTTCCTCATGACTAATGCGCCATATCGCGGTATCGCCTATGTTGGGGGATGCAAATGCCATAATCGGCGAAAGCATAATCAATATTGCTATGATAACTATTATGCCACACTTAAACTGCTTTTTCGTTGTTTGAATAGACAATGATAAGCCTCCTTTTTTGTTGCAAAAAATTGAACTAATTAATTATAACACATATTTTTTGAAATGCAATAACAATTGTTACATACCCTAACTGCATTATCACCCCCTTTTCAAGAGCGTGACTGAGCTGACAAGCGACAGTTCCTGGTGCCCATTATACCATTACCATTTTCACGTGTGTACGGCACTTTCAACCTTGGTATATTCTTTGCGCCGCGCTATTGCGGACGATTCACGGACTTTTCAGTGTGTTCAGATAGTCTGAACATTAAAGCTTTGCTTCCCCCAAAACCTTGCTGCCAAAAATTTTACATAGATTTTACTTTGAGAATAGATGGTATTTACATTTACCGTCTATTCTTGACTTGTAATCAAAAACAAATGTATGGAGGAATATTTAATGTTGAAGAAAGTTATTAAGTCCGTTTTCGGGTTATCAGTTGTGGCCGCACTGGGGTTTTCTCTGGCAGGTTGCGGCGGAGGAGCAGGCAATCCGTCAGGCGCCGGTGATTCTGCCCCAACAGGGCAAATAACCGTTATCACCCGCGAGGACGGCAGCGGGACCCGCGGTGCGTTTGTTGAAGTTGTTGATGTAACAGTCGGCGACAACGATGGTATCACAACAGAAGCCGTTGTGCAACCGGGGACAGGCCCTATGCTTACCGCTGTATCGACAGACCCATTGGCGATTGGGTACGCTTCAACAGGCAGGGCTTTGAGTGATGATAGAGTTAAGGTGTTGAGCATCGATGGAATAGCTCCAACAGTCGAGAATATGCTGAACGGTACATACGCAATCCAGAGACCATTTATTATAGGTTATGGTACATCAGCAGGGCTTAGCGCGTTAGCTCAAGATTTCGTGGACTTCATATTCTCTGCCGAGGGGCAGGAAGTTGTGGCAAGGGAAGGTTATGTGCCATTTAGGCCGGAAGGTGCGCCGCAATATACGTCAAGCGGTTTGACAGGCAGTATCGTTGTAAATGGATCATCGTCTGTCTATCCGCTGATGGGACACCTGCGTGAGGCATACTTGGAGCTTAACCCCAATGTCAGTATTGATGTTCACGGTGCGGGCACCGGCCACGGCATAAGCGCTGTGCGTGACGGGATTGCGGACATAGCAATGTCCAGTCGTGATTTAAGGGAAAGCGAGCTTGAATTTATGACTCCGCTAACAATTGGTATTGACGGAGTTGCTGTTATTGTACACCCCAGCAACCCTATAGAGGATCTAACCCTTGAGCAAGTCAGAAATATTTTTCTCGGAGGGATTGAAAGATGGGAAAACGCTCGCTAGCATTCAATAAAGAATTAGCCGCAAAAATATTGTTTGCGTTATCAGCTTCCGCCGCAATTATAGCGGTGGGGCTGATATGCGTTTTCCTTTTTGTCCAAGGTTTGCCCGCAATATGGAACATCGGTGTCATAAACTTTTTGACAGGCACGGTCTGGCAGCCTACATGGAATCCGCCGTTATACGGCATTCTGCCAATGATTGTAGGTTCACTATATGTTATGGCAGGGGCTATATTATTTGGCGTTCCTATCGGCATTTTTGCGGCGGTGTTTATGGCTAAATTTTGCCCACGTCCAATATACAAGGTGCTGAAGCTCGCAATAAATTTATTGGCGGGTATTCCGTCTGTCGTGTATGGATACTTCGGCATGGTGATACTTGTACCATTTGTGCGTGAAAACTTCGGCGGCAACGGAAACAGTATACTTACGGCGTCGATTTTGCTGGGTATGATGATTTTGCCGACGATTATTAGCATTTCCGAATCTGCTATTCGCGCTATCTCATCAGAAATATACGAAGGTGCGGTTGCTCTGGGGGCGAGCCATGAACGCGCAACATTTAGGGTAGTTCTGCCCGCTGCAAAGTCAGGAGTAATGGCATCCATCATTTTGGGCATTGGACGAGCGGTAGGTGAAACAATGGCGGTGCGCATGGTTGCAGGCAATCAGGCCATTTTGCGTATGCCCCATGAGTTTTTAAGCGGCGCTAGAACATTGACTGCCAATGTTGTGTTGGAGTTAGGCGATGCCTACGGCGACCATAGGGCAGCGCTTATTGCCACGGGCGTTGTGCTGTTTGTATTCATTATGCTGATAAATGCACTGTTTTCAATGCTGAAGAAAAAGGATGGTGTTTAGAATGATGCGAAAAAAGCCCGTTGATTTTATCTTATTTGCGTTGACATGGTTAAGCATCATAGCAACGGCGACTGTGCTGATATTAGTTGTGGGATATGTGCTGATTAACGGAGTGCCGCACATCAGACCATCGCTGTTTGCCTTGCAATTTACCACGCAGAATCAATCATTATTTCCCGCTTTAATGGGAACGCTGATGGTTGTGGGGTTATCACTAATCCTCGCCGTTCCCCTCGGAGTGTTCTCTGCAATATATCTTGTGGAATACGCAAAGCGGGGTAGTAGGTTTGTAAAAATAGTCCGTCTTACAACAGAGACGTTGGCAGGCATTCCGTCAATCGTATACGGCTTATTCGGCTTCATATTTTTCGGCGTATTCCTAGGGTGGGGGTTGTCACTGATGTCGGGGGCATTCACGGTTTCAATTATGATTTTGCCGCTAATAATGCGCACGACGGAAGAAAGCCTAAAATCCGTGCCTGATACATACAGAGAGGGGTCTTTCGGTATTGGTGCGGGACGACTAAGAACAGTCATGCGCATAGTCATCCCCGCCGCAATACCGGGAATCTTGGCGGGCATCATACTTGCCATAGGGCGGATTATCGGCGAAACAGCGGCGATAATTTTTACGCTTGGCAATGTGGCGCGTATGCCAAACAACTTATTTGACACAGGGCGCACCTTGTCAGCGCATATGTATGCATTGGCAAATGAGGGAACACATCCGGGCGAAGCCCACGCGACCGCAGCAGTATTGCTGATTGTTGTAATCTTAATAAACGCGCTGTCATCACGGATTGCGCGGCTCATCAAAGCATCATAGGAGTGAGTGAATATGGCAAAAACGAACAAGTTTTCCCTAAAGAACGTTGATTTGTGGTATAATAACTTTCAAGCATTAAAGAACATAAACATGAATATACCCTCGAACGAAATCACTGCATTTATCGGTCCTTCCGGCTGCGGAAAATCCACTTTGATAAAAAGCATGAACCGCATGAATGACTTGGTGGAAGGTTGTAAGATTACCGGGAGCATTATGTTGGATGACGAGAGCATACATGGTCATATTGATGTAAATGCCCTCAGAAAACGAGTGGGCATGGTGTTTCAAAAGCCCAACCCTTTCCCGATGAGCATTTTTGATAATATCGCCTATGGTCCGCGCACTCATGGAATTAAATCGAAGTTTAAGCTTAACGATATTGTTGAAAAATCCCTACGGGATGCTGCGATTTGGGATGAGTTAAAAGACCGGCTCAAAAAGAGCGCGTTAAGTCTTTCGGGCGGACAGCAACAGCGCTTGTGCATAGCCCGCGCATTGTCAGTCCAACCCGATGTGTTGCTGATGGACGAACCAACTTCCGCGCTTGACCCAATATCTACCGCTAAGATTGAGGAGTTAGTCATCAATCTAAAAAAAGACTACACAATAGTTATTGTAACCCACAATATGCAACAAGCCGTTAGAATTTCGGATAACACAGGCTTTTTTTTGCTGGGCGAGATGATTGAATACGGAGATACCCAGCAGATTTTTTCCGCGCCAAGTGATAAGCGAACCGAAGATTACATAACCGGGAGGTTTGGATGATGCGCAGATTTGACGAGCAGCTGGCAATACTCAATGACATGTTGCTGGAGATGGGTGCGATGGTTGAAAAAACAATTACAGTCGCGACGCAGGCATTGCAAACGCAAGATGTTGGACTTGCAAAAAAAGTTATTGAGCTTGAAGATGATGTTGACCAAAAAGAAAAAGATATCGAGGCGTTGTGTCTCAAATTGCTTTTACAACAACAACCCGTCGCGAAAGACTTGCGATTGATCTCCGCAGCATTAAAAATGATTACGGATATGGAGCGCATGGCTGACCAAGCCGCAGACATTTCGGAGATTGTAGTAATGATGAATCGCGTGCCCTACATCAAAAAGTTGGAGCATATCCCGCAAATGGCAAAAGCAACCATAAAAATGGTTACGGAGAGTATTGATGCTTTTGTTAGAAAAGATTTAGAGCTTGCGAAGGCTGTAATCGAATATGATGACGTGGTTGATGATCTTTTCGATTTAGTAAAGCATGAACTAATCGAGTTGATCTGCACTGACAGTTCTAACGGAGAGCAAGCGATTGATTTGCTGATGATTGCAAAATATTTTGAGCGCATCGGCGATCACGCCTGTAATGTTGCTGAGTGGGTTATGTATTCCATAACAGGGAAGCAGGTAAAATAATTATGCCGCATATTTGGATAGTGGAAGATGATGAAGATATACGCGAGATTGCGCTGTATGCGCTTCGCACCGCAGGCTTTGGGGCAACCGGTTTTGAACGCGGTGACGCTTTCTTTACAGCGTTGGAAAGCAAAGTAGTATCGCTGCCGGATTTGGTCATACTTGACATTATGTTGCCTGGTGATGATGGTTTGACCATATTGAAAAAACTGCGTCAAAGCCCTAACTATAAAACTTTGCCCATAATTATGTTGACCGCAAAGGGCGGCGAACATGATAAGGTAAAGGGACTGGACTTAGGGGCTGATGATTATTTAACTAAGCCCTTTGGCGTCATGGAGTTAATTTCGCGCATAAAAGCCTTGTTACGCCGAAGCAATCATTTGTCAAGCAATCAACAGGATATTGGCTATCAAAACATACAGATGAATTATGGACGCCGAACCGTGACCGTTGACGGAGCAGCTATTTCACTGACCTTTAAAGAATATGAACTATTGCATTTTCTGCTCATAAACGCCGACATTGTTTTGAACAGGGATAGAATTTTAGAAATGGTATGGGGCTATGATTTTGAGGGTGAAAGCCGTACTTTGGATATGCACATAAAATCGTTGCGGCAAAAACTCGGTACAGCGGGCGCATATATAAAAACTATTCGCAATGTTGGTTATAAATTGGGGGTGTAATTTTGCACAAGCGTATTTTTAATAGTTTTGCAGGGCTGGTTTTGATTTCTATTGTGGCCTTGGCTGCACTATTCAGTATTTTGTTTATGAACGCCGCACAGACGCATGAAATGGCGGCAGTTAGAGATAAGGCTTATCTTGTTTCCGGATTATTAAATAGTGGGACATTTGAATACGGCGAAAGGTTGAATGTCGGCAATATTCGAATGACAATTATTGCACCGGATGGTTGGGCATTGTTCGATAACCATGCCGGCGCAGATCTATCAGCAAATCGAAGTGACCGAATAGAGTTTATTGAAGCCATAATTCATGGAAGCGGCGAATCAATACGAAACTCTGATACCCTTGGTGCTGATACTTATTATTATGCTATAAGACTTAGCAATGGTAATGTTCTGCGTCTTTCGCAAACAATGAATAGCTTGGGGGAAGTATTTCCTTCCATCTTGCCTAACCTTGTTATTATAACTATGGCAATTTTAGGGTTGGCTTACTTCACTACTTATCGCTTGACCCGAAGAATTATCAAGCCGCTTGCGGCGGTTGATTTTGAAAACACAGACGCCATCACGGATTCTGTCTTGCGCGAATCGCTGTATGAAGAACTTTGGCCTTATGTAAAAAAAATCGATCATCAGAAACAGGAGATAGCAAATCAAATGATGACATTAAAAAGCCGGGCCGAAACTATCGAAGCCATAATTGCAAATATGCGTGAAGGGCTTGTGCTTTTGGATGAAAAAGGTTTGGTGATGGTGGCCAATAAAAGTGTGTTGGATATTTTTGATATACCAAAAGAACAGGATATTATACAGAAAAATATTCGGCATATTTACCGTGATACAGAATTTGTGCAAGCCGTTAAGCAATGTCTTGAAGGGGCGCATCTGGAAACTAATTTTGCCAGAAACGGCAGAGTCTATAATGTTTTCCTTAACCCTGTAATTAACGATGAAAATAGCTGCGGAGCTATCATTTTCTTTTTGGACACAACTGAGCAGTTCAAAGCTGAAACACAGCGCAGAGAGTTTACTGCCAACGTGTCACACGAATTAAAAACGCCGCTTACAACCATTTCCGCACTATCCGAAATGATGGCTAGCGGAATGGTGAAGGCAACCGATGTACCTGACTTTGCCATTAAAATTTCCGATCATACCAAACGTTTAATCAACATAATCGACGATATAATACGATTGTCTGAATTTGACGAGAGCAAAGTCGAAAAAGAATTTTCCACATTTGATATTTACGAGCTTGCAAAATCAGTCATTTCTGCTTTGCAAGAAAAAGCTGCCGAAAGGTCTGTGACAATTGAGCTTACAGGGCAACAGTTGAAGTTAAATGCGAACAAACGCTTACTTGATGAACTCATGTACAATCTTATTGACAACGGAATCAAATACAACAAAGAGGGCGGTAATGTCACACTAAATCTGTCTGAAGAAAACGGTTGGTGTAAAATTTCCGTGACCGATACGGGCATTGGCATTTCTAAAGAACATCAAGGCCGCGTATTTGAGCGGTTTTACCGTGTGGATAGTTCCCGCTCGAAAAAAACCGGCGGCACAGGGTTGGGACTTTCCATTGTTAAGCACATCACAGAACATCATAGTGGAAAAGTTGTTTTGGAAAGTATAGAGGATATGGGTACTGCGGTTGTTTGTTATATCGCCATCAAGCCGCTTGTAAGTGCTTAAATAGTGACGTTGAAGCAACGGGTGTATTGGCTGTCTCTCTGCTGCAACTCAGAAAATGATTGATAAAGATCCTCTTAAATGATAAAATACGATGGAATATGCTTAATGCGGAGGCAATAGAGTAGATATGGATATAGCACTTCCGGTCTTTGGTGGGTTTGGGTTATTTATATTTGGTATGAAGACGATGTCAAACGGACTAGAACTGGCAGCAGGAGAGCGGCTGCAAAACATCTTGCAGCGTGCCACTGCAAATCGGTTTTTGGCCATTTTCTTCGGAGTATTCGTAACTATTGCGCTCAATAGTTCAACAGCTGCCACCATTATGGTCGTCAGCTTCGTCAATTCCGGCTTAATGAACTTGGTTCAAGCGATTGGCATCAAGCTGGGTGCAAACGTTGGGACAACCTTTAGCGCACAGTTGGTCGCCTTCCGAATAGATGCCTATGCGCCTATATTTATCTTTGTTGGCGCCGTCATGTATATGTTTTTCAAAAAGAGAAGCATTAAAAACATCGGTCAAATTGTACTAGGATTCGGCCTGCTGTTCTTTGGTATTTCCGTATTGAGCGCCCCGTTGCGGGCATTTGCGCACGATCCGTCGTTTAATGTCATACTGACAACTTTCGAAAATCCGGCTTTGGCGCTCCTTGCCGGTTTTGTGTTTACTGCCGTTGTGCAAAGCTCAACAGCGGCAACGGGACTTCTTGTTGCTATGGCCCTGAGTGGTGTGCCTATCCCGTTTGAAACAGCAGCCTTTATCATCTTAGGTGTGAACATTGGTACGAGCATCACAACATTAGTTGCATCCATCCCCGCAAACCGCGAAAGCAAGCGTGCGGCATTTTTCCATATCATGTTTGATATCATTGGTAGCTTGGTATTTGGTATACTAATTTTCCTGCTCCCAGGCATTTTGGGTTGGTTCCAAACGACTTGGACAGAGCCTGCGCGTCAGATTGCCATGTTCCACACACTATATAATGTCGCCACGATGATGCTCTTCATCCCGTTTGTGCGCCAGGTTGCGCTCCTCCTGGAAAAGCTGATACCGGACAAAGCGAATGAAAGCATGAGGACTTATGAAAAAAAGCTTATGTATCTTGAGCCGAAAGTGATACTAACACCTTCCGTTGCAGTGTTGAACGCACACCTAGAGCTATGCCGCATGGGGAAAATCGCAAGTGAAAATCTGGTGTTGGCGTTAGATGCATTTTTTGAAAAGAGTACAGATAAAGCGAATAAAACGATCGAAAACGAGGCGATTATCAACTATCTAAACCATAGCATCACCTCGAAATTAGTTTGGATCAACAATATGCCCTTATCCAATGCCGAAGCCGAGAAAGTCGGCGCGATGTTCCGAACCTTATCTGACATGGAGAGAATCGGGGATCATGCAGAAAATATTGCAGAATACGTGCTGGATAATAAAGATAGCATTACAAGGCTTTCTGAAGCCGCAATCAGCGAATTAAAACGACTGGGCGTTGCAACCGTCACGCTTGCAACTCAAGCTTTATATACCTACGAACAGCAAGACGAGACCTCTCTGCCGCAGATCGAATCTCTTGAAGAAGAAGTTGACAATCTATCAGCAGAATTTTCCGAGAACCATCTCAGGCGCTTGAAAACTGAACAGTGTGACCCCAAAAGCGGCGTTATATTTACTGATATGATTATTGATTTAGAAAGAATTGGAGATCACGCAAACAATATTGCGTTTTCTTTATTGCCCGCCCGCACAAGGTAGGTGCAACATAAGCATGGTGCCGAGGGTAGATTGTGATATATCTGCCGGGAATAAACGCTCCTATCATGGTTGATTTTGAAATTTATTTACAATGTCAAAGTCCCGCAAACCATTGTGGTTGCGGGACTTTTGGCTGGAGCTTCCAGGCAGATTCGAACTGCCGACCTCATCCTTACCAAGGATGCGCTCTGCCTCCTGAGCTATGGAAGCGTGTTTAAATTCTCAACGGAGAATCGAAAGACATTATACAACCGCTTTGCGGATATGTCAACACCTTAGCGCCGGTTTGTCTGAAATTTGTTTGTCCGCATATTAAATTACACTGGCATAGATGCTCTCTGGTTGCTTGTAATTGCGGCTATCCTAATTTTCACCGGTGTCTTCTTTAAATGCTCCCCTTTCTGTGGCAGTGCTTTTGTTTTCACTGTCTGCTTCAAGGGGAGCTTATCGCGCACCTAGCGACAAGGGGATTTGTGTATTTACAGAAGCGTTACCAAACAACACCGTAAGCGTTCGGCACGATGCATATATACGTTCTGCCGCGGCCAAGGACAACAGGGGATCCATCCGGCAAGGTGTATACAAACGGGGCCGAGTAGCTTTCCTTTGACCACTCGATTTCAACATAGTATCCGCCGGAGAACAGGTAGCCCCTGCCGCTGCCGGTCAGTGTCACGCGTAGCCTGCCGGCGGAGTCGATAACCGATACCGACGTATGCAGGACCAGCACGTTCATCACGGCGACCTGCGTGTTGTCATTGCCATCTCTATATGCTCCGCCATGCTGACTGAGGTAGTACAGCCCGCTGTATTCATCGAACGAAAACGCGGTTGATTTATCTGAAGAGAACCTGATTGTGAAGTCGGCGACTGGGTCCCTACCCCAGGTAGAGACGTACTCCGGCTCACCGAACGTAAGCGCGGATTCAAAATCGTCATCATGCTCCAGTCTGAAATTATTATATGTGGGCAGAAATTGCGTGATCAACTCGCCGGATGTGAGCAAACTGTGTTCAAAGCCCATTTGTTGGCGCCTTTGCGCGTCACGGAAAAAGATTTCGGTATGTCTGCCGTGGACGCCGTCCAAACGTGTGATGTTTCTGTTTGAAAGCACCGTATAAGCGCCGGGGGAGCCGCCGGCGAAGACAAATACCGCGTCATGCGCCTGGGCAAGGTCAACAAAATAATCCCGCGCACTACGGACACTGCCGATAATCCCAACCTCCGACGTATCTTGGAAAACTGCCAGCATACGCGTCAATCCGCCTTCAACCGGGACTTCGTATATTATATCAGCCTGCGATATGCCGAGCTGTGGCTGTGCGATTCGCAGGTTGTTGACCATTATCGCGATAGGCCGAATATGTGAAATATCCTCCTCAACCGGCAATCCCGTCAGCGGGTTGCGGTATAGGGGTTCGGGTTCCGGCTCAGGCTCTGGTTCGGGCTCCGGTTCTGGTTCAGGCTCCGGATCGGACTCCGGCTCTGTAGGCAGAGTTTCTTCGGTTTCCGGGATATATTCAGACTCATCGGGGGCAGGGGATCTGCGGCTGCACATCGCGAACGAGAGAATTAAAAAGACTGCGATAAGAATCAACGGGACAAGACGCTTTATACGCTTCATACATGGCTCCAATATTTTTGTTTTATTCGTAATTTTATCAGCACATCCGCGCCGTGTCAACTTTACTTTTCGGGGCAGATGTGATATAATAGATCAAAAGAACTGTCGTTTGGCGGCTTGGTCTCGTCGTCGCTGACTGCGTTACGCTACCCTCGCCTGTTAACACCGCCGCGCTGAAAGACCGGGATTTTTGTAGCGGGTTATAACGACCAAAAGTTTAACAACAAGAGGGGCAAAATGCTAGATAATAAAGGATTTGATCTTTGGGCGGATGATTATGACCAAAGCGTTGGTGTGACGGATGATGACGGCGAGTATCCTTTCGCGGGATACAAGGAGGTTTTAGCGCGCATTTATGACGCGATTATGGGTAAGGACTCGTGCAGTGTGTTGGATATCGGCATAGGCACTGCAACGCTGTCGACGAAGCTCTATGAAGCGGGCAATAATATCGTTGGCATTGATTTCTCACAAAAAATGCTGCGAATCGCCGCCGAACGTATGCCGAATGCGGCGTTGATACAACACGACATAACAAACGGGTTGCCGGATTTGGGCGGCCGCCGGTTTGATTTCATCATATCCACATATGCGATGCATCATCTGGGTGATAGTGCAAAAATCGCTCTAATCAAAAGAGCAGTGGAGTATCTTTCGCCGGGCGGGAAAATAATCATAGGCGACATAGCATTCAAAGCCGCCGAAGATCAGGAAAAATGCCGCAAAGACTGCGGAGACGGGTGGGATGATGACGAATTTTATTTTGTCATGTCGCAACTGGAGCCGTTGTTGGCGGATTTCGACTGGAATTATCAACAAATTTCCCACTGCGGCGGGATTTTGACGTTGAGGCAACGAGATTGAATAATTGGAGTTTATATTATGGATAGTAATTTTGGCTTTATTCATGAAAAGCTTGATATAAAAATATTGATTCTATTCATCCTGCGCCGCCTGCCGGAGGCGATTTCCTTGGATGTGCTGACGGATTTGACGATGTGCGATGACGGGATCAATTATTTCGACTTCGCCAACTGTGTGGAAGAGCTTGTACGTACAGAACATCTGCGGCTTGAAGACGGACGGTATTCGCTGACGGAAAAAGGCCGCCGCAATGGAAAGATTACTGAAATCAACCTGCCGTACAGCGTGCGGATGAAAGCGGAAAAATCCGCAACAGCCCTCCGCGCCGTGCAGAGCAGGAACGCGATGATAAAGACCACTCACAAAAATAATCCAGGCGGCAGCTGCACAGTTACACTGGCGCTATCAGACGGTGTCGGCGAGATTATTTCAATGGACCTTTTCGCCGCAAACGAAAATCAGGCGCTGGATTTGGAGAAAGGCTTTCGTAAAAACGCGGAAAAGATATATAACGAGCTGATTAAGCTGATACTTGAGTTATAAGGAGGTGGATTTTATATGAGTAACGAGCTGGAGCAATTGACAGAGATTCTGCGGAATGCGGAAAACATCGTGTTCTTCGGCGGGGCCGGGGTGTCTACCGAGAGCGGTATACCTGATTTCAGGAGCGAGGACGGATTATACAACACCACATACAAATATCCGCCGGAGACGATGCTGTCGCACAGCTTTTTTATTGAAAATACAAGTGAGTTTTACCGCTTTTATAGGGACAAAATGCTGCACCCGAACGCACAGCCGAATGATGCGCATTTCGCCCTTGCGGCTCTCGAAAAACACGGCAAGCTGAAAGCAATCGTAACGCAGAATGTGGACGGTCTGCACCACAAGGCGGGGAGTGTAAACGTGCTGGAACTCCACGGCTCACGCGGGAGGTACTATTGCATGGATTGCGGCAAGATTTATACGATGGACATTGTGTTCGAGGCAAAGGATGTGCCGCTGTGCCAATGTGGCGGCATAATAAGGCCGGATGTAGTGCTGTACGAGGAAGGGTTGAGTCAACGTATACTGGCGGCGGCTGTCAAAGCCATCCAAGCCGCTGAAGTGCTGATAGTCGGCGGCACATCGCTGAACGTCTACCCGGCCGCCGGGCTGATTCAATACTACGATGGAGATAAGCTGATACTGATAAACAAGTCCGCGACAAGCTATGACAAATACGCGAATCTGATAATAAGGGAAAATATAGGCGAAACACTGGGTGCGGCTGTCAGCGCTGTTTTTGGGGGCATTTGACGAACATGAAAGTATTTTGCTGACAAACTGTGGACAAACAGTCAGCATATGATGATATGAATTGATAAGGCACAGCTCAAAATCAGCCGTGCCTTTGGTGTGTTTAATGCAAATCAGCTATAGCTATAACCATAGCTGATTTGCCAAGTAACGAACAAGTAAATAATAAATATAATAACGGCAATAGTGACAATCGCCAGAAGTGCTATGAACGCGCCTTTTATATAGGCTCTCAGTAAGTTCTGCATCCACTTCTTTGATAATTTTTGTATAGACTCAGCTTCATTCAAATTTTGCTTTATCACATTTACAGGGATTCCTTCGTCCATTGATTGCAATTCTGCTTTGCAGCTATCACACTCGGCAAGGTGTTCCTCAACCATTGCGCTGCTTTCATTGCTGCACACCCCATCATGGTATAATGGAAGCAAGTCTTTTACGATTTTGCAAGATATTTTCATTTCAACCCCTCCTGTAATTGTTTTTTTGCCCTGTAAAAAATCAACCTCGCCCAACTATCTGTTTTGTCGAATAATTCGCCTATTTGTGAAAATGACAATTCGCAAAATGTGCGCAAAGTGAAAACCTCCTTGTATGGCTCCTTCAGATTGTGGAGCAAGATATGCAGTCGTCTTGCAACGTCTTTGTCAAGATAATCTTTTTCAATATCTAACACATCAGGCAGAACGCTATCGTTGTCTGTTATGTCCTGCCTTTGCTTTTTGCATAGAGTGAAATATGTATTTTTCGCTATCTGACAAAGCCATACATATAATTTGCACGAACCGTTAAATCGGTCTATTTTCTGCATAGCCTTAAAAAATGTTTCCTGTGTGACTTCTTCCGCAACGATTGCATTACGACTAAGAGATAGCACATATTTGTATACATCTATAAAATGTTCTTTGTACACCTGCTCAAAGTCTAATGCCACCTCATCACCCCCTGTCCGTATATAAGACTGCGATAACACGAAAACGTTTCAAAAGATTTCATCATTTTATTTAAATTGAATGACCATGCAGAAAATTATTGGACGCGAAAAGACGTCGGAAAGTCTTAAACTCCCGGAAATTTTGTTGAACGGGTTTTTCCGGTCAAGGGAGAACAGAACAATTACTTGCTATGTAAAAGGAACCCTCGGCTACGCGCCGAGGGTTCCTTTTATGCAATTGCTTTACACTCTCAGCGCCGCCTGGAACGCCGCGTTATTGGCCTCGCATATTGTCGCGACTTCTTTACAGTCGCCGACGATATGGACATCAGTCTCCGGGGCGGATCTGCGCAGGGAGGCTGCCACGTCGGATAGCGGACGCATTCCGACCGCGAGGAGCACGGTGTCGGCCGGGTATTCCACGGTTTTGCCGCCGACTTCACAGATGACTTTGTCGTCCTTGACTTCGAGCAGTTTAGTCTCGTAGTCAATCTGAATTTGTTCATCTTTGATGATATTTGTGAACTCACGTCCGGCAGCGCCGGCGCTTCTCATAAAGTTTGCCATCGCCGTACCTTGGTCGGCAAGCTCAATAACAACAACGTCTTTTCCGGCGCGTTTGAAGTCGATAGCGGCTTCAACTCCGATGGCCCCGGCGCCGACGATTACGATCTTGTCGCCGACCGGGGTTTTGCCCATTTCCGCGTCAACAGCCCAGTTTACATGTGGCTTGTCGATTCCAGGGAGCTTTGGCACAATAGGCTCTGACCCGACAGCGATAATCAGCGCGTCGTAGTTTTCTTTGTCCAGCATCTCTTTTGTCGCCTCGGTATTCAGCAGGATTTTTGCCGGGGTTTTACCGGGCTGGCGGATAAGCCATTTCAGATAATCCTGACAGTCGATTTTAAACGGAGGTGCGGCCGCACCGTTGACGTTTCCGCCGAGTTTATCGCTCTTCTCGTACAGCGTAACGTTGTGTCCGCGATCCACCAACGTCGTCAACGCTGTGATTCCAGCTGGGCCGCCGCCAATGACGGCAACTTTCTTTTTGACCCTGGCTTCTGGCACCAGTCCGTCCTCCAGCTCCCTTGACATGAACGACATAGGGTTAACGGCGCAGTATATCGGCTTCGGAATCATAAGATGGCCGCAGCAGGAGAGGCATCTCAGGCACGGTCTGTGATCTTCCGGCTTGTTCTGGGCATATTTGCGCGGCATTTCGGGGTCTGCCATAAGCGGGCGGCACATCGCGACAAAATCGGCCTTGCCGCTGGCTATGATTTCTTCAGCCATCTCTATGTTCATAATAGATCCGACTGTGTTGACTAAGAGGTCGGGATGTGCTTTCTTGATTCTTTCCGCATAATGCACGTTGAACATGCGGGGCATCATGTAGTTTTGCAGCCAGTTGCGCATATACAACATGCTGAAATCACTGTGCAGTCCGGCGGAGACATGCGCGATGTCTATATGCTTTTTCAGGATGCCAAGCATTTCGATAGTTTCGTCGATATGCATACCTTCTTCGGCAATCTCATCAGCAGAAATGCGCATTTCGATGACGAAATTCTCACCGCATTTTTCGCGGATAGCCTCGCAAACTTCAACGGCGAATCTGCAACGGTTTTCTAGGCTACCGCCGTATTCGTCGGTTCTTTTGTTGTACAACGGACTTGTAAACTGCGAGATCAGGTTGCCATGACCGCCGTGGACAAGCACGGTGCTCATCCCTGCGCGCTTCATACGGTATGCGGCCATCGCGTATTTATTGACGGTTTCGGCGATTTTTTCTTTCGTCATCTCTTTGCAGGGGATAGGCTCGCGCCCTAGCATTGCGGCGCGGTTGCGTTCCGCGGACGAAATAAACGAAGATGACGAATACCGGTTTTCCGCCCCTACTTCCTCGGGGGTGGAGTTTTCGCCGTTGTGATTGATCTCAAAAGATGCGTGGCAGCCGTATTGTTTGCACATGTCGGCATACCATGTCATCGGCAGGACACCCAGGTCGTTTACCAAGTTGAGCTGATACGCCTCGTCCTTACACTCTGTAATGTCGATTGAGCAGTTGCCGACGTAAAGATTTGCGGCGCCGCCACGTGCAAAGATGCGGAACCAGTTGACGAAATCCTTCGTGACCATTCCATCTTCACTTGCAAGGTTTGGTGAAGGCGGGGCGAGGACTATGCGGTTCTTGAAGTCTACTCCTCTGATGTTGATCGGTTCAAATACATGTTTATAGTTGGATCCCATATTATGCTTCCTTTCGTTATGTATATTTTGTTTTCTTCTACTATGTTTCGCGGTTGCGATGCAGGGGCGCACACTGTTCACCCCTACAAACCGGGTTCGCGGTCATTTATACACCCAATGAATATCCGCCGTCAATTGTCAGTATCGCGCCTGTCATCACGTCGGACGCGGTGCTGGCTAAATAAACTGCGAGCGCACCGATTTCAACGGCTTCACCGAATCGGCCAACTGGGATTTTTTCGCACATTATTTTATACGCCGCTTCGTCAACATTCGTTGCCATATCAGAGAACGTGTATCCCGGGGCGATGGCGTTGACGCGGATACCGTATTTACCCCACTGGTGCGCAAGGTGCCTTGTCAGCATATTAAGCGCCGCCTTGGCACAGCTGTAAGCCATCAGCGGCATTGGTACATTGACGATTTCACCCGCATTGGAGGTGATGTTGATTACGCGTCCGCCCTTGCCGTGTTCCCGCATATGCTTGCCGACGAGATAGCACATCCGCGCCGCGCCGTGCAGGTCAACGTCAAAGCAGTGGAACCACGGTTCAAGGTCTTCTTCCATGTCAAGCATCTCGCCGACAATGCCGATACCGGCGTTGTTGACCAGGATATCGATTATACCGTACTCTTCAATCACGCCTTTTACTGCCGATTTGCAAAGGTCGTAGTCAGCGATGTCGCATTTGAAGAAGGTGAATTTGCCCGGATATTTGTTGCTTAAATCCGCGATTACAGACTGCGCGCTCTCTTCACGCCTGCACAGGATTGCGACGTTTGCCCCGTGATGGGCGAGCGCCGTTGTAATCCCAAGCCCGATGCCACGGTTGCCCCCCGTAACTATAGCTGTCTTGCCCTCAAGCGAAAATGCGTTGTCCATTGATGTTATGTGCATATATATAGCCTCCTTAAATTATTTACTAAAATTATTAAATGAGGATTTTCTTCAAATTAGCAAAACGCGGTAATCCGTTTTCAATCACACGCGAGTTCTCGCCCTGGATAAGCGGCAGCGCGTAATCGATAAACTCCTGTGTGACGTAAGTTCCGGATTCATTTATCCATTCACGCGGAACCGTTTTCTCCGAATTTGCGCTGACAGACAGCGGCTGAAGCGTTATCCCGCAGCGATAGCCGCCGGCGGAATCAGCCTCCCGCGTGAAAGCAACCATTTTCCCGGATTCCCCGGCAACGGCATGCAAAACGGCTGATTCCCCAGCGAGATAGGACTCGTTGATATCCGCTTGAGAAGCGATATGCGCGGCGCAGCGCTGTAACAGGCTGAGTTCAATACTCCGGACTTTCGCGCCAGTTCGCTGCTTTATCATACCGGACAGAACGGCAGCTAGGCCGCCCAACTGCGCGTGACCGAATCCGTCAGTCGCGGACGGCGTGGATTCCGCCACAAATGTGCCGTCGGCATAGCGTATACCCTCAGAAACGGCGATAAAACAATTGTTTTTTGCATTGTAAATAGATTCGACATCTTTAAAGAAAGACTCAATATCGAATGGGATTTCAGGCAGATAAATAAGATCCGGCGACGTACCCGCGAGTCCTGCCAAAGCGGAAGCGCCAGTGAGCCAGCCTGCGTGGCGACCCATTATTTCAACCACTGCTATCATACCTATGTTATATACATTTATATCCTTATAGAGCTCCGCTATGGAGGTTGCAACATATTTTGCGGCGCTGCCGTATCCGGGGCAGTGGTCAGTACCGACAAGGTCGTTGTCGATTGTCTTCGGTACTCCGATAATGCGGCATTCATAACCGGATTTCGCCATGAAGTCGCTTATTTTCTTGCATGTGTCCATCGAGTCGTTGCCGCCGTTGTAGAAGAAATATCGTATATCAAATTTCTTGAAAACTTCAAGTATCCGTATGTAGTCTCTGTCGTCTTTTTCGGGATCCGGCATTTTGTGCCTGCATGAGCCGAAAGCCGCGGACGGAGTATTCAGCAGCAATCGTAGTTCATAGGGGTCTTCTTTTGCCATATCGTATAGAATGCCATCCAATATGCCGGTGATGCCGTGTGCCGCGCCGTACACTTTGGTGATCTCTGGGGATTCAAGCGCTGTTTTTATCACGCCGTAAGCGCTGGCGTTGATAACCGCCGTCGGCCCGCCGGATTGCGCGAACACACAGGCCCCCATTAGTTTTTTTGACATGTTTATCTACCTCCGCAATTATTTGAATGATATCATAAAATCACGGCAAAATCAAATGCCATTTTACAAAATACTCTGTTAATTAGAAATAATATGCAGTATAATATATACGTGGGCTATTACAACAGAGTCACAGAAAGATTAGGAGGGCGATTTTATGCCAATTATTACATCGACCGAAATGCTGAAACAGGCGTATCAGGGTAAATATGCAGTAGGGGCATTCAATGTAAACAACCTTGAAATTATCCAGGGGATAACCGAGGCGGCGCAGGAGGTAAGCGCACCGCTGATATTGCAAGTCTCCGAAGGCGCGCGTAAATACGCCAAGCACATCTATTTAATGAAGCTTATTGAAGCCGCCGAGATAGATACCGACCTGCCTATCTGCGTACACTTGGACCATGGCGAAGATTTTGAGATATGCAAATCCTGCATAGACGGCGGATTTACATCTGTTATGATAGATGGGTCAAAACATTCGTTTGAAGAGAACATTAAAATCACGGCCGAGGTTGTAAAGTATGCGCATGATAGGGGCGTGGTGGTCGAAGGGGAACTCGGCAGACTCGCCGGGATTGAGGATGACGTCAACGTTTCTGAAGAAGACGCGGCCTTTACAAGACCGGATGAGGTTGAGGAATTCGTATCGCGCACCGGCGTGGATTCGCTTGCCATCGCCATCGGGACAAGCCACGGCGCGTACAAATTTAAACCGGGGCAGACGCCGAGACTGAGGTTCGACATCCTGGAGGAAATCTCAAAGCGGTTACCCGGGTTCCCGATAGTTCTGCATGGCGCGTCGTCGGTAGTGCCGGAGTATGTGAAGATAATCAATGCAAACGGCGGCAGTATGTCGGACGCCATTGGCATCCCGGAAGACATGCTGCGCGAGGCGGCGCGGATGTCGGTGTGCAAAATCAACATAGATTCCGACCTGCGTCTCGGCATGACGGCGGGCGTCAGGGAGCATTTGAGCAAGCATCCAACGCATTTCGACCCGAGGCAATATCTTGCCCCGGGCCGCGCGAACATCAAGGCGCTTGTTAAGCATAAGCTTATCAATGTGCTGGGTTGTGACGGTAAAGCGTAAATTCGATGCAGGGTGTGGCGACCCAACGCACCGCATACCAAAGTGCCCCGGCGCGTCAGATTGTCGTGCCCTGCAATGCATAACTGGAAGATGCATAAAACGAATATCGGCAAACATTATTAGATGTTTGCCGATATCTTAGGTTAATCTGAAACGTTTATGCTACACCATTTTGCAGCACAAATTGACTGTTGTAAATTTCCGCGTACATACCGCCTTTTTGCAGCAACTCATCATGACTGCCTGTTTCCACAATGTTGCCGTTATCCATGACAAGGATCACGTCGGCATTTTTTATCGTGGACAGGCGATGGGCGACGATGAAACTGGTGCGCCCTTGCATAAGTGTCTCCATCGCCTTCTGGATGTGTACTTCCGTCCGCGTATCCACGCTGGATGTCGCCTCGTCCAGCAGTAAAAAGTACGGGTCGGCCAAGATAGCCCTGGCTATACACAGAAGCTGCTTCTCCCCGTGGGATAGATTGGCGGTTTCGTCGTTCATAACGGTGTCGTACCCCTGCGGCAAGGTACGGATAAAATAATCCGCCCTCGCCATTTTCGCGGCATTTACAATCTCATCTTCCGTGGCCTCATTATCCCCATGTCGTCCGTACGCGATATTCTCACGGACGGTACCGTCAAATATCCAGGATTCCTGCAAAACCATTCCGAACAGTGACCGCAGATACTGCCGCTCAAAGTCGCGGATATCAACGCCGTCTATCTTTATCGCGCCGCCGCGCACTTCGTAAAAGCGCATCAGCAGATTGACAAGTGTTGTCTTGCCCGCGCCGGTCGGACCGACTATGGCGACTTTCTGCCCGGCCTTGACGTTAAAGCTCACCCCGTTCATCAAGAGGTCATCGCCGTATCCGAATTGGACATTTTCAAAGCTGATGTCGCCTCGGGGGTTTTGCAGATTCTTTGCCGGATCTTTGTCCGGAACTTCGTTCTCTTCGTCCAGGAATTCAAATACCCGCTCTGCCGAGGCGATGGCAGATTGAAGGGAGTTTAGTATATAAGCCGCCTCCGTCAATGGTTCTTGTGACATTTGCACGTATTGGAAAAAGCTCATTATCTGCCCGATATTAATCCTGCCTTGTATCACGAACGTTGCGCCTAAACCTGCGATGATGACGTATCCGATATGATTGAACAGCCGGATAATCGGCATAATGACATACATGATAAACTGCGCTTTTCTGTCGTCTCTATATAAATCGTCAATCGCTTCGCCGGTTTTCTGCCGCGCTTCTGCTTCCAGTGTAAAGGTTTTGATTTCTACCTGCCCGGAAAAATACTCCTCAACACGGGCGTTAAACACCCCCATTGAGCTTTGGCGG
>Ga0123355_10004046_pt1 | contig 21252 bp, 19 predicted proteins | sample TergutEmb28metaG_3_FD_89872 | JGI IMG/M metagenome (GOLD analysis project Ga0123355, IMG submission 89872) | Embiratermes neotenicus P1 segment gut microbial communities from Petit-Saut dam, French Guiana - Emb289 P1 | ecosystem: Host-associated > Arthropoda: Insects > Digestive system > Gut ...
AAATACGAAGTTGCAAGCGAAATCGGCGTACCTTTGAAGCAAGGTTACAACGGCGACCTAACATCTGCTCAAGCAGGTTATGTTGGTGGCTACATGGTTAAGAACGTGACATCAGAACGACACAAGGAGTTTACCCGGATGCAAGGCATGGTGAATATGGAGCCTATACGGGTCAGGTATACATATGCGGTGGCGTTTGGGTGAGGGGTGTTAGGTTGCAAAAGAACTTGGTGACAATTTAATTATGTAAAGGGCGATAACGTTGGACTTCTCCGCGCTATCGCCCTTTTTCATACTCTTATATAACGTAGCAATGCTTAGTCTATCATAATATCCGACAGCGAAAAAAGCTGTATACTTTCATCCATCTCCGCTCTATTCTCCAGTCCTTTTGTAAAACCGGATTTAGAAAACAATACATATTTTATATCGGAGCCTTCTTTTACAACTGCCGATTTCTCCATTAGCTTTTCAAGGTCAGATATCTCAACTTCAGCTGTGCGGAACTTGCACTCACCTAGAATATAATTTTTTGAGTTGGCATCGATAGCAACAATATCAATTTCAGAATCTATGGCAATCCATTTTTTTCTTTCGTTGTCTGTAGTAGAGATGGCTTTATTTATCTTACCCCACCATCTGCCAAGTTTTGAAATCCTGAATGGTAACTCGCCCAGTCTATTTTTTCTACGGATAAATTCACGGCATACGGTTTCAAAGATAGGAGAGGCGAAATGATTTAATTGCGGCTCAACGATATACTTATAAACACCATCTGCATCTCCAGTTTCTAAGTCTGATATATTAGGCAACACAAAACCGTACCAAAAGCGGAAGAAGTTATCTGTTATCCGATACAAACCCCGCGTCGAAGTTGCCTGTTCTTTTCCGCTTGATGCCACGCCCTTTGTGGAAAGAATGGAGAACTCACGCTCTAATATTTGAAGTTCCATGAGATTTTTTAGGTACACGCTTATCTTTGATTTTTCAATCTGCGTTTTTGTATAGATATCATTAAGCTGTGTATTACCAAGAGCAATAGCCTCTATCACCGTATTATACAACGCAGGCTCACGTAGCTCTTGACGAATCAAAAATTCTACTTCGCTGTAAAGAACACAGCCCTTAGTCAGCACATTTTTAACGATATTTTCACGAAGGCTAAGCGTAGGATTAAACTGCCGTAAATAGTGAGGAATTCCGCCTAATATTGAGTATGCCAACATTTTATCTTCATCGTTATAGCGAGGAAAGAATTTGACAGCATCTTCAAACGGCAACTCATTCATTTTATATATTCCGGTGGTGCGTCCGTATAGTGGATTCTTTTCAGATAAGATTTCTTTTTCGATAAAACTCATCGCACTACCACATAGAACAATCATTATATCGCTATTTTTAAGTTGACTGTCCCATAAAATCTGCAAAATAGATGGGATTGATGGATTCGCTTTACACATATAAGGAAACTCATCAATGATTAATAGCTTTTTCGAGCCGTCGGTTGGCAGTTCTAAAACCCCTTTGAGTGCCGTTTCCCAATCTTGAAAAGTGTTGATATATTTAGATGCAGGACTACCGGACTTTAATAAACGTTCTGAAAAAGCAGTAAGCTGTTTTGTATCCGACAACTCGCGGCACGAATAAAAAACATGTGGTTTCCCTTCACAGAATTTATGCAAAGTTTCAGTTTTACCAATACGCCTTCGTCCATACAGAACGATTAGTTGCCCACCGGGAGCATTATATTTATCATTAAAAAATTCCAATTCTCGCTCTCGTCCTATAAACATTGCACACCTCATATTTACAATTAAGATTATACAAATCATGATTTGTAATCATTGTAGCGAACGCTTTAGGAATTGTCAATATTGTTTTCTTTAAATTACAAGTCTTTTTAACCGTGACGATCTGAATATTTTTTTCTAAGCACGTTTTAGTAGAGCCTTAGAATTATTTTTAATATATTCAAATGAATTACAACATTTCACAGGAACATATTTATAGCCGAAGTATAACGGTTTTTTTAAATAGGGGCTTAAATCTTCCAGTTTTGTATTATTCATTTTCGCACACCAAAAAGGTTTTATCTTACGTATATATTCACTCATTAATTCGTGTGTGTTATTATCTAATTATTGAAAAATGGTCATAATTTTGACCGTCTTAATTCTAAAGCAGGCGGAAAAAGATGCCTGACTCTCGTGTAGATAAGCCGAATTATGTTGGCAGAGTAGTGTTTGAGGCTTTTTCAAATACGTTATAACTAATGGTAAGCAAAGAATTTATTGTTTCAACGAATATACTCTGCTATACTTTGTTCAAATGCCCAATTTATCTGCTCACACTAAAATGCTTATTTGATTAAAATCTGCTTAATATCTACTGCAAAAAATATTATTATCTCTAAAAAAAACAACTATGAAGTAAAGGTGAGGTTAGGATGCAATATCAAGTAAATGATGTTTTACAAGCATTAAATAATCTATCCGGCGGGAGATGTATTTTGGACGGAAGAAATGAGTTTAATAAAGAATACCCTTTTGCTATGGTTAAGTCCTCTGATATTCAAGGAAAGGCTGTTGCTGAGATGCCAGGGCTTGTTTGGGGTAATTCAGAGATGTTAGTAAAAAAAATAGCTATAGTAATGACATTAACAGAAAGTGCTATTGAACTGGCAGCCACTACGGGTGTTAACGTCATTATTGCACACCACCCTATAGCCGATGCAGCCAGTACTGGTGGAGTGCTAATTAAAAATTACTTAGACTTATATGGTATTGCAGTATTTGAATTACATGAAGCTTTTCATGGATTGCACCCAGGCATTCCATTTTTACACGGTCATAGACCATTTTTTACTGATATAAATTATGGAGGAATTAAAGGTAACATTGTTCATGTCGGTAAAGCATTACCAGAGATAAAAACAATAGGTTGTTTAATGGACCGCCTTAATACATTCATGGACATTGAAACGGACAAGGAAATGCTTATGTCCGAGCAGCTTGTCCGTTGCTGTAACAGTATACAGGAAACCAGTATTGCGGCTAGTTGCAAGATATTATTAGGGGATAGGGATAAGCCTGTAAATAAGGTTATCCACATGTTCCCTCATAGCGGATTTAAGGTTAGCCACTTAGAGAGCCTAATGAGTGACAATGCTGATGTAGATACTATATTGGCTACTATTAGTCATGTTTTCCCAGATAATGTGCTTGTAACTAAAGCAAATGAATATGGGCTCAATTTTATATGCGGGAACTCTCATGCTCTAGAAATACATGAAAATGGATTACCTTTAGCTTATGCTATCCGCAAACATTTACCACAAGCTGAGATAGTTATCTTGCGCGAGCGAGTTACAAGCACACCGTTAGATGAATTTGGGTCTGATATGATACGCAACTATGCAAAAGAAATGGCTTCGGATTATTTGTAAAACGTAATGAATCACTATATGATAGTATCAGCGTACGGGGGTGCCAAAATGCATAGTACAAAGCAACGAACGAGAAGATGCATATTTGCTAGAGAAACGTGTGAATATATTGTATTTCCTACGATTATTACTTTTTCATTGAGTTTGATTATGATTGCGGTAGGTTTTCTATTGGGGGAACTCTTCACTATTAATAACTTCCGTTTTTTAATAGTTGTCGCTATTGTCATTCTCATATTAACCATGCTTTTATTGATTATAATTCAGCATAGAAGAGCACATACGAAAATGAAAATGAAAATCGAGCATGAGTTAAGTCAACTTGAAAATGCAATGTTAATTGCGGGGTATGACATACATTTTCGGAACGAACTTAATAAAGTCATAATAGGAATTTCAAACTATTGTTGTGATTTACATATTAAAGTTAAAAAGAAATCTAGGTGCCCTATTACATTGGACAAGCGTAAAGAGCATATTGAACGCATATTGAAGTTGTTATGGGAGTTCGTTTGTGAATCTTCGGATTTTTCCCCAACGGAACACGCTATTTCCATAACGCTCGTATATAAAAAGATTGATGATGCAACAAGAAAGGAGAAAGGTAGGCGTTCTTCTTTATGGGAAAAAGGCTGGCATTTGCTTCATTATAATTACAAGAGCAAGCTTACGGCAAATGAAATGGCTAGTTCGGAAACAGCCGGCGGGCTTGAACTGTTGGTTAAGGACACAAATAATATATTATATCATGATAAAAATGATATGCTAGTTTATCATGAACATAATAGAGACGTTGAAATGTCAAATGATGGCAAAACAGGCTCGTTCTTTGGCTATCGGATGGATATCCAAAATAGTAACAGACAACTGGACGTTGTGGCTATGCTTTTCATAAATACGTTTGGTAGAATGATATGTAAGTTAGATAATGATGTTGCCGAAAGAAAATCAATAGAAAATAATTATTTGGGAATGGTGTTCCCATTATTTATACCGCGCCTACAAAAGGAGTTGTCCATAATGCAAATACCATTTGATTCGCCAGACGATAAGATATAATTATATGGGCTGCTCATAAGAGTCTGGTTATTCAGGGTTATCGTATTTCTTTCTTTCAGCTTCCATCTCTGAGAGCGTTCGGGGTTTATTAAAAATGTGTTCCTTTTCCCAAGCAACATAATCCGCTGCTCCGATTAAGCTACTCGGGATTTCCTTATCTTGAACAGCATTCTTGTTATGTGTATTTGCCTTATTTTTAAATAGCCTAGTTAATATCTCTTTCATAAGCATCTCTCCCGTTAGGATTATTGACCGATTTAGCAATATATAAACAATTGTATTTATTAGACCAGACAATGTTCATTTACATACTGATATTGTCAAAGTCCTGATCATAATATATGTCATAATCACTTAGTTTAGAATTTGCCTCAATAATAGTATATTATCTCTGTGTAAATAGCCACGCTGAGAGTACTTACAAAAACTTGTTAAAGCGTCAATGATAGTTGACAAACCAAGAAATGATAAAACAGAATCTACCGTGGCCAAGCGCACGTGCGCTTGCTGGGGGTGTTGGGGGCGAGTAGCTCCCAAGGTCCTATCTCATTTGGTTATCAGCAAACAATGTTAAGGGCATTTCGGATATTTTTCAATGGACAACCATCAAAATATACTTCACAAACGCAAAAATGATATTGATACACGCATAGTTTTATGCTATGCTATTATATAGAATATTCTGGGTGGAAATTTTGTGACAAATTGGAGTGTGTCAATGACAATAAGCTATAATAAACTTTGGAAATTATTGATTGACAAAGAAATGAATAAAAATGACTTAAAAAAGCTATCAGGTGTTAGCACTGCCTCTATTGCTAAACTTGGCAAAGGCGAAAACATAACTACTGATGTACTAATAAAAATTTGTACAGCTCTTGAGTGTGATATTGCCGACATAATGGAGATATCTGAAAGAAAATGAGTTTTGGAAGGTGGCATTTGAAATGTTAGAATTTTCACCGTGGTCGAAAAAAGCAAATGAGCGGTGTCTCGAAAAATATAGTAATGGTCAGTTTTCTTGTTTAGATATTGAGCTGGGTGGTGACTGTAATTATCACTGCGCTTATTGTGATTCACCAGACCGTCAAAAAACTTGTTCTATACAAATCCACGAACTAGAAATCTTTGCACAAACTGGACGATTTGATTGGGTATACGTTTGCGGTCTTGGTGAGCCAACATTTAACGGGAATTATGATAGATTTATTTCAATACTAAAGTTATGTAAAAAATATGGAATGCGATGTAGTACTTTTTCAAATCTGTCAAAACTTAATGACGAACTCATTAGTTTTATTAAATGTGGTGTTTTACATATTCTTTTTAAGTATGATAGTAATAGCATAAATATGGCCGAAACATTATATGGAACGCGCAAGATTAAAGAGCAACTAAGTAATATTAAGAAGATAAAGGATTATGTTCGCATCGAAAACGGAATGACAAATTTGGCAGCCTCGATAGTCCCAACTAGGCTCAATAAACATGAAATCTCTATAATTGTTGAGGAATGTTTTAGTGCTGGAATCTTTCCTCTGCTAGGAGAATTAGAACCATCAGGAAAAGGGCAGACCAATTATGAGAATCTTCGCCTTAACAAAGGCGAACTTCTTGGTATAAAGGAAGATATTGATCGGATTTGTGGGGGGAGGTATGTTATTCCAACTTGCCCCGCTGTTATTTCTGGAATACATTTGAGCTACGATAGTAAAGTTGCTGTTGATGAGTTCTCTGGCATGTCTTGTCATTGGTTTTGGTTGAAAGAGCCTCATACAAAAACGTTGTTGCATTTTGACAGTTCTATTAGTGTAGAAACTGTTGAAAATACAATTATCAATTATAGAGACAATCAGCTTATGCACGTAAAAGCATATTATGAAAGCGATGATAATGTCGGACTTGTTTTCGGTGGTTGTGGTGGAAATGTGAATGATATTTTTAGACAATTTTTAGACAGCCACAGAGGAGGTGGCAATAATGGTTTATCTTGACAATAATTCAACCACGAAAATTGATCAGCGAGTTTATCATAAGCAGTGTGAAGTGTTAAATAAGCTATATGGTAATCCTAGCAGTTTATACCCACTTGGAGTAGTTGCTAAGGAGCTTGTTTCAAATTCACGCAAGCAGGTTGCATCGTTCATAAATGCTGATATCAGTCATGGAGACCAGATTTTATTTACGAGTTGTGCAACTGAAAGCAATAATTCAGTTTTACACTCCGTGCTTCAGCCAACTCCAAATAAAAGGCATATAATTATTTCAGCAGTTGAACATCCTTCTATTGTTGAACCTTCTACCTACTACGAATCTATTGGATGTGAAGTGACGCGTGTTCCAGTAAACTCAGATGGAGTGTTAGACGAAAAACATTTGCTATCCTCTATAACATCGAAAACGGTTCTTGTATCTATTGGGCTTGTAAATAGTGAAACGGGAATAATTCAAGATGTTAGCGGAGTAGCGAAAAAGGTAAAAGAGATACGGAAAGAGGTTATTATTCATACTGACGCTGTTCAAGCTGCTGGAAAAATACCCATTGATGTTAAGGCTCTAAATATTGACTTTTTATCACTTTCAGGACACAAATTTCATGCACCAAAGGGTGTAGGGGTGCTGTTCATTAAGTCTGGTGTCCCGTTTTATCCTTTTATGTTGGGGGGGCATCAAGAATTTAATATGCGTGCAGGTACAGAGAACACCGCTTCCGTTGTAGCTATTGGTGAAGCTACGATTATCGCGAACAACACTTTTAAATCTGGCTCTATTCAAAGAATCGCAGCACTTAGGGACTTTTTGGAACAAGAGTTGCTTAAAACATTCCCTTCGTGTCTTATTATAGGGAAAAATGCTCCTCGTGTTAACAACACTACGAATGTTGGTTTTCGGGATGTTTCTGGAGACAAGTTGGTTCTACAATTAGCTAAGCGAAATATTTTTGTATCAAGCGGAACAGCATGTAATTCTGAAAACGCTGAACCGTCAAGCGTCCTGCGGGCTATGAATGTTCCTGATAGTTATATTCGCTCAATACGAATAAGCCTTAGTAGAGAAACTATGGAAGCTGATATACAGGCATTATTGGATGCCTTGAAAGACATTATTAAATCCTAAAAGGAGTGTGTTAATATGGCTATTAAGTTTAATTTCAATGTGTGTGACAACAGCCCTGAGTGTAGCGGAAAAGCTGTGTGCCCAACAGGAGCAATTTATTGGGATGAACTCGGCGATAACGCTCTTGGTGAAAAGGGAATACTATGTGTTGATAATGCAAAGTGCATCTCATGTGGCAAATGTGTTGGTGAGGATGGGTGTCCAGTGGGAGCAATTATTTTTGCTGAGACAGAAGACATTCTCTCCGAACTAACAAAAGGATTGGAACTTGACATAAAAAAAGTAAAGGCTCTATTTGTAGAACGCTATGGGGCCGAACCGATTGATGAGAGTATTTGTGTAATTTCAGATGATTTGGTAAACCATTTGCATAGCGGGATAGTTATCGTTGAGGAATTTGCAGAGTGGTCTATTCAGTGTCTGTTGAATTCAATCCCTATCCAATCTATTGTTGAAAAAGTTAAAATGCAGAGTGGTGTTGAATCTGTTAAATACTTTAAATGCGATTGCTCTGAAAGTAAGGATGAAGACGATGTTCTTCCGTCGCTCAAGATCTATATTGATGGTAAGCTAAACATCCAAGTTGACGGATACTATGATGAAACGCAGTTGAACGAGTTTCACGATAGCTTAGGCGCAAATTGAGTGGTAGTCTGATTTAGTAAAATCTATCAGAAAAAGAGAGGAGGATATCCTTTTGGGCTTATTTGATAAAGTGCAAGATATTGCTTCATGGAAAAAGATAAATAAGACTTCGGATTTCCCTCCTTTCGTAAAAGAGGAATTGTTGTATTGCGAAAATATTGGAGAAGTTGCACAAGAGACGATTGATTGGCTGAATGGACTAATAGTAGAATACAACTCTAAGGCGAAAAAAAAGGCAGGCTATAAGCATGAGCAAATCTTATATAATGCAATCAAAGAGTGCTTGAATTTTATTCCCTTTCAAAGTCAACCAATTGCTTTAATTAATCTGTGTATACTATCAGATGATGCTAGAAATAAAAAACTCCATGATACTTATTTTAAAGTGAATTTACAGACCGCAAACGAAAGAGTTAATACTATCTTAGATTCACAGTCAGATGGACAAGCTATAGAGATTGACCATAATGCTTTATCAGCTCTCGGTTTTTTGAATTTCAAAGCACATGAATACAAAGAAGCAATACGTTATTTAACTGAAAGCACTGAAATGTTGAGTAAAATAATGCCAAAAGAACCTGTCAAAGAGGATTACAATCTAAGTTTTGTGACCTCAAAGATTCATCTTGCTTCTTGTTACGAATATGACATTTCGAGCAATGATACATCGGTTATGTATAATGGGAGCGACTTTAGCAGCTACGAAAACAGAAAGGCTGCTCTATCTTCAGCGATGTATCAATTACTAGGCAATAAAGCTAGTGAACTTGAAAAAATCGTCAGCGAGGAAGGCGATAGAATTAGCGAACAAATTGTAGAGCAATATCAGAAACCGTTGCAAAAGTGTTCGCTAGACATAATTAAATCTATCGTCAAAAAACTTGTGAACGATTCATGCAGGACATTTGATATCTTTAAGATGGAAAGTAAAGGCGATGAGCGTGTTTTTGAGTTGCAAAATGAATATATTCACGTTTTGGCTCATTGTATTAGTGAGTATGCCGCTGTTATTAGAGACAGGGAGAGAGTTATCGGTGAAGATGAAGTCTCTACATATCCTTTATGTTCTTTTTTACAGATGATATCGCGTTTTTTACTTGATTGGCTGGTCGCAAAAGAAAATAAAAAATATGTAACCTGCCAAGCGACTGTGAGAACAGAAAACGATGCAACTCCAGAGGCTATTGATTTGTTGTTGAAGCAAGTCAACTCAAATGATATATCGGAAGACGATAAAGCGGAGCTGCAATTTTTCATCTATTATTTTGCAGAACAAGAATTGCGTCTGGCGTACGATGACAAAGAATTAATTAAAGTCTTTAATGATTATCGAGAGAATTTCTTGGAGTATGCGAAGAAGGTTTCAGAGGAGTGTGGTAATTTTGATTCCTTATTCCACTATCATATAGTATATTTTCGCTATCTCCTAAAAAAATCTGCCTACACCATTATAAGTTACCCAGATAACCATGCTGAGGTTACTTATGGTACGATTAATCGAGCATATGAAGAATTGGTTTATTCGCATAGAAGAATAAGTAGGCATGTTTTACAACCTGTACGTGATGAGTTTGAACGACTAAAAATTCTCTATCTTTTGTATAGACAAATTAAAGATTTAAAAAACGATAACACGTTCTTGACTGAAATAGAAAGTAACGAGTTTATCCAGATTTTGCAACATCTCGGAATAGACTATAATAAGATAGGCTACACCACTGTTTTGAGTAGAATATACAATCAAATTGTTGCTCCAAGGAATATTCTCTTGCTTGCTCCAGTCCGTAATGCTCCTTCGTGCTCATTCAGTGAGGGAAATGTTGGCAAATTGCTTTCATTCCCAGCAGCGAAAGAGATTGCGCAAAAGAAATTAAACTGTAGAAGTTTTATTGAGCAACAAACGGCTAAAGATAACTCTTCAATAGTTAGTGACAAAAGCTATCGTAAAATAAGTAACCTTGGACAGAAAGAGTTTAAATGGGCTATATATATCCAACCTGACAAAGTCTCTGGTGAAGTCCTTCTTTTCTATAATGATTTCTTTAAAGAAGATAAAGATAATAAGATGTTTCCTATTATTTTAGGAGACTTGGAACGAAAAAGATTTTGGGAAATTGTAGACAAGCTATTCGAGGCTAATGGGAATACTCGCAATCCCTGTTCTTCTAGGTCGGATTTATGTAAATCTAAGCGATTACGTGTTTGTCACTACCATGCACATAGCATCTCCGATGGACTAATTAAAAAATACATCATGGAGCTGCTTGTGTTCTTAGAATTTGATTTTCTTAAGTATGAACACTTTTCTTCGCAGTATGCTTCACGTATTGACAATAATGATGTTGTAGTTTTCTATCGTCAGAAAAGTGAATACCAGATTACTAGCTATGCCGAGTTTGATGATAGAGTAAAACTTTGTGAATGTTGTGAATTCGAGCCTTATGATCCGACGGATGATATATCTGCGGAAGGCAATGAAAAACCTATAAATAATAAGGAGTATGTCACATCTGGTAATTCGGAATCATGTAAAAGGGTTCGTTTTAACGAAGCTCGTTCACAGTTAGAGAGTCGGATAAAAGAACTTACAGAAAAATCTGCACATTTCCGTGATGTGTCATCCGTTATAGTCCAATTAGACAATTGTCGTACAAGCGTTAAATGCCCGTATCCAGAAGAAAGAACAAGTAGCAACTGCAAACTAATTGAGTTGCTCTTAGAATATAATGTTCTAAATTTTTATGGAGAAGGCATTACATGATGAGAGCTACCTGCAAATATTGTAAACCTCAGTTAATTGCTGACGAACTTTCCATTGATCGAATTTCTGAACTTGAAAAGCATTATGAAAAAATGGAAAAAGGTATTCGCTTGCAGCGTTGTATTTTTAACATAGTGTTTTCAGGTAACAAGTATTTGTTTGCACTTGTTGCAAGCGTTTTAACGGGGTTGTCTGTAAATATATTGACTGGATTTTTAAACTTTAACGACTACAACCTCGAAAAGCAGTTGCATATTGCTGTTTTACTTGTTTTTGTTGTAGCTTTCACAGCTTCTTTAATACTTTTCACAGCAAAGATAGCACAAATACAAGAAAGTGGCTCAACATTTGTGCCAAACGAAAATCAAAGACTGAGCTATCGTAAAGTGCTTTCTGCTCAGAAAAATGTAGTATACTCAAACTGCTTAGGCAGTATAAGGTATTTAGTTTGGCTATATTGTCTCAGTATATTCTTTGGAATATGTACAGTTATTGTACTTTTTTTTGGTGTTCAGGTAATAGCTGGATTTCAGGAGGTAATTGCATGTGTAAGATGTCTATTTCAGAATTGAGTAATCTTGTTGTCTCTGTTTATGATCGTATTGCTAGTGGCTACACAGAAGCCTACAGTGAAAACGATGAGCAAGACTTTAAGTATTTTGATGAGTTTATCGCTAAGCTTTCTGGTAAAAAGTTAATTGATATGGGATGCGGCAGTGGGGTTAATACAGCTTTCTTCAAGAAAAACGGTTTTGATATTATTGGTATAGATGCATCAGCAAATATGCTTGAAATTGCCCGTAAGATTAACCCAAAGATTCAGTTTGAAAAACAAGATATTCTTCATACTTCTTTTGATGCAAATATCTTCGATGGTGTTGTATTAGCTTATGTTATTAATCATTTTAATCAAAATGGCCTTATTTTGTTAAAAACTGAAATTGATAGAATCTTAAAGAATGGAGGATTATTGTTTGTTTCAGCTCATGTTGGCGATACCGATGGATTTATTCCTGACCCTTTAGATAACACTATTAAAATTTATTACAATTTTTTAGTGATTGATGTGCTTGATGAATTATTTTCTGGATATAAACGAGAGTTCTTTAATATACGATCATCGTATAGCCCAGAGGAATTTTTGTGTGATAAAATGTTTATTGTTTATAGAAAGGCGATGAAATAATGTACGAAACATCACTCAAAAATTTTGTCTTACGTGTTGGGTTAGGTTATAGTCAAAATAAGTTGAATGCATTCGATCGTGCACTTGTTGTTGCTGGCATCTCTGACTATAATATAATTAAAGTAAGCAGTGTTCTACCGCCAAATTGTTTGCGTCAAAATGGAATAATACTCTCAAAAGGGTCGCTATTGCCATCAGCTTTTGCAGTAACTTATTCGAACACAATCGGCGAAACAATATCGGCTGCCGTTGCTGTTGCTATACCGTTTAACAAGAGTGATATCGGTGTAATAATGGAACACTCGTCATTTTCGAACAAGAATAGAACAGAGACAATGGTGCGCTTGATGGCTGAGCAAGCTATGAATGACAGAAAAGTTGCCTTTTCAGAGATTATTTCAACTTCAGTTGAATATTTAGTTGCAACTTCCGATATTCATTGTGCATTTGCTACGGTTTCGATGTGGTGATAAATCATTCGAATAAAATGGGATAACAGGCACTTAAAACACATTAAAACAACCCACTGCTAAACTAGTACGCTTTAATGTTTATATCGATTCACTGAGTAGTAGTTAAAATATGAATTTTACACTTGAAAAATCCACTATTTGTTTCATTGTCATTGATGGAATGAGTTAGCGGATTTTTTTGCTATCACTCTTGCAAAACTATCCATTTCCCATTACTCCGCGCACCTTCACGAGAGAGTCGTCTTTGGCTTTTGAGCAAAGCAATCGTATCCTGCACGGTACGCCGGGACTTGCCTATGGCTTCGGCTACTTCTATTTGCGTAGCCCGTGGATAATCTCGAAAATAATTTAAAACATCCTCTTCAACAGAGGTAGAGTTATTAACTTTGTGCTTTGGCTGCGCTTTGATTGCGCTTTGGCTGCGCTTTGATTGCGCTTTTCCTGTCCCGGAATCAAAGGAATAGTTATCATCCAACGGCACAATAATCTTAAAAATATCCCCATCAATCATTTCAGGATTTTGACCGGAATATCTGGACACATAATGAAATAACTTTCGCACGCCACTACCAAGCTCATCCGCCAGCCAAATATTGCGGAAAAAAGCTGCGATAATAGGATTTTTAGGGTTAGGGGCATAGTTATCCGGCGTTATAAAATCGCCTGTAACCGCACGGTTTGCATTTTCTGTATACATCCGATCTTTCTCAATAATAAACCGTGCATAATGTGGGCTTGTAAATTCACGGTGGATTAATGTGTTGGATATCATTTCGCGGATTATGACACCCCGCAAGCTGACTCGCTGATATCCTTCTAAATAGAATTTATCCAGAAGGTGCTTTTCTGCAAATTTTACAAGCAAGTCGTAACTATCTATGAGATTGGTCTGTACAATTAAACGGTCGTCGTAACGGTCTACATTTACCTTTCTCAACAATGCGTCTGTACGGTATACCGGGTTAGTCGAAAAAATTACATCATCACGACCAAGCAACATAATACATGCAAGGTTGTAACCTTTCTTTCCTGTCTCCATATCCTCTCCAATAAAACCTGCGCTTTGCAATAATTCTGCATCAGACATAGTTCTCCAAGGATGGTCTTGCTGTCTATTTACTGCCATTTGGCGGATACGCGGCAATAGGTCAAACCGCAAATCTTCGTCTTTTACGTATGGGTATACTTTCTTTTCGGTAAATATATTTTGCTTGCGAATGTACATTTGAGCAATCTGCCCTGTAGCAGTAACCTTTACATCCGCATCATACACACGATCATAAACCACTCTTTTACAGCTATGAACTTCGGAGGATGGCGGCACATGGATTTGAATTATTTGCTTGCCTTCGTACTCCATCACTTGAGGCAAAAGGTATACAGTAGGCGAAATAATATCGGGGTTAGATATCATGGCTATGAAGTTCTTTATCATATCCGGTATTGCTTTTTCTGGAAGTCCTGTCACTTTTCCGTTATCGTCAACACCGAGATATATATCACCGCCAAAGCGGTTGAGAAAAGAACATACAGTTTCGTATGTGTCTGGGCTTATCCCGTTTCCACAACGTTTGAACTCTACTGCAACGGTTTCGCCAACAGCTAAAATATGTTTTAGTTTAGTCGCATCCATGATTTCACGCACCTTTTTAGTATGTCATTTATCTTGCCACTTATATTGTGAAATAGCAAGGAAAAATTACTTGCCTCTGCTTTTCCTCATTCGCCCCTGTTCCAGCCATGCTACAAACTCATCAAACGATAATTCCCCAGCCAAGCAAGCATCCCTTTTTTGTGCAGATTCTTCCGACCAAGCTAAAAATTCTGCCTGCGACATTTTTCCTGTGCGCGTACGAGAGTTAAATCTCCTATACGCTTTTTTGTGTGCGTCTAGGATTGGATTTTCTGCTACCTTTTTTTCATAGCGGAGCATAGCACCTACCTCGCTACATTTTCTATTTCCTTCACCAAAAATTCTGTCGCAGTATTCAGCATCGGCTCTGCGCCTTGGGATAAAAAATCGGTTGCAGTTTTTGCATTTTTTTATAAAGATATTGTGCTCCACCATTTTTACAAACTCAAAACGGATTAAATCTTTTATACTGTCGATTTCGTAGAGTAGCACTACTTCTTGTGGTTTTGTCATTCCATAAAATACGCGGAATGGGTTTTCTACAAAATAATATTGCCCTGTATGCTCTTTGCGAGATTCTTCCATCATATAAAGATAGCTCATTCCGGAAACTGATGGGTTAGACTTTTTGCGCATGAGAAGTAATAATTCAATTTCTGATATAGTGGAACTCTTTGCATGTTTTAAGTCTTCAAACATAAGTGCAATAACGTCTTTAGCGGCTCGGTAGAGTCGTTTTTCTTTGTCTAGTGGTAGTGAAGTTTCTGTGAATACTTTATCATCTGGTGTTTGTGATAACGTCTTTACTACAGTCCATTTGAAATCTTTTGCCCAATCGAGTTTTTCTTTTGCAGCGGGTAATTTTTCCGAAAGTTTTTCTATTGCCATTTCGGGTGATTCAATAAAGTTGTAGATGAAATCGACAAACATTTGAAAATAAAAATATACATATATTTCTTGCTTCTGCATCTCGCTTGCCATTTGCTCAAATTGCTTTATGAATTCGGGTTCTTTTATACCGACATATGCGTATTCGTTATCAAGGACTTCTGCCATCATGTTAAAGCCTTCATCAAAGTCTATGTCCTCGTAGCAAACGAAATTAAGTAGGGGTTTGCCTAGTTCAAGAGCAAGTCCTCCTATATTTGAAGAGCTGCTTTTTTCGTTATAAAAGTGAATATTTCCGTCTTTAATATAGACACTTGCAATCATGTTTTTTCCTCCGTTAAGCGAAAACCGTTATTGGCATTTTAGCGACAAGCAATCAGTGCAGTTATTATTGTAGATTAGTGTTGCATTTTCGTCAAGGTTATGTCATGATGTTTTTAGCGACAATGATTACCCGGTAAAATAATTGTCGCTAAAATTCAAGCAAGTTTGAAAGGAGCAATTATGCCAAAATCAAAAACTCTTGCAGAGGTTAAAGAAAAAATTGCTAAGACTGAGAATGATATTCGGCAAAGTGAGAACAAGGTCAAACGCCTACTTCAAATGAATCGCCAGCAGGAACGGAACGCGAGAACTCGCCGCCTTATTGAGCGTGGAGCTATTCTTGAAAGTCTGATACCGAGTGTAGCTCATTTTTCTAACGAGCAAGTAAAAACGCTGTTGGTACACGCGCTTGGCACGAGCGTGGCAGAAGAAGTCATTGATGGCTACGTTGAGGAGCATAACAAAGCCCTAGCCGCTACAAACGGGGCGGAACAACCGACACCAGCCTAAGCTAGGCTATATTCCCGAAGGGCGCACTTATACACCGGTCGTTGACCGGTGCTGTGCGCCTTGCCGGGGGCTTCCGTGCCTAACGGCACGGTAAATGGCGCAGTTGCGCAATCAAAAACAAAAAATAGAAGGAGAAATGCCAATGAATAAAACTGTAAAAACATTCGCCACTATAGATGCTCATACTCTAATGCAACAAGAATTTGAACCACTACAATTCACCATAGATAAGATACTGCCACACGGTCTATTCATCTTTGCAGGCAGTGGTAAAATCGGAAAGTCATGGTTGTCGTTGGATATATGCAGGGCTGTAGCCGCAGGTGATAAGGTTTGGGATTTTCAAGCACAAAAGGGAGAAGTATTATATCTTGCGCTTGAAGATAATTACCGTCGCCTACAAGATCGACTAAAGAAAATAGGGGTGAGTATTTCTGCATCGCAAGAAGATTTGACAGCAAGTTCAAATGAAGTTACAGGTTTTCATTTGGCTACGGCATCATTTGGAATCAGCACGGGGTTGCTTGAGCAGGTTCATGACTTTATGGTAACGCACCCAAATATAAAATTGCTTGTTGTAGATACGCTTGAACGAATTCGCGATACAGCTTTAGACAACAGTCTCTACTCTTGTGATTATCGCGATATGATGGCGTTGCGAGAAATAACAGATAAGTACAAGCTAACGCTTTTATTGGTTCACCATACTCGCAAGGCACACGACAGCGACCCGCTAAATACATTATCGGGGAGCATGGGTTTGGTTGGTGCTGCTGATGGAATACTTGTGCTGCAAAAGGTAAAACGTGTAGGTGATAGGGCGGTACTTACAATTGCAAATAGAGATACCGAGGAGTTTTGCTTCGACCTTGAATTTAACAGAGATAATTGCAGATGGATTTTTAATGGTGACCGCAGAGTCGAAGACGAGCCGCAAGAGAATTTCCACTCCGCTAAAAATGAATGGCTATGCCTGCTTGTTGATGAATTTCTAAAAGATGCATGGACAGGCACGGCTACAGAATTAGCTCAAGCACTAAACGAGATAGATGGTGGAAATTCTAATATTTCACCTTTAACAATCAAACGTCAGTTGATGGCTAACGCCAAGCTGTTATTGCAAAATGGAATTAGGATTGATGATGAGCGTGATTCTGTAAGCAGAAAAATAATACTGACCCGTCACAGGAACGCCGAAGTATCACCAGTAGTCATAGGTGCAACGGTGTAAAGTTCGCGGTTACAATGACAATATGACGGTATGACAGTTGATATATCCATACCCCGGCAAAAATAAAAGGGGGTGTATGTATATCAACACTGTCATCTGTCATTGGCGGTTTAAATAGGGAAGGGGATGTGAATACCGATATACCATTTAAGTATCAAAATAATTAGCAGAGGAAAAGGTAAGTCCGCTGTCGCATCGGCGGCGTATCGAGCAGGTGAAAAACTGGTGAACGATTACGATGGAGTGACACATGACTACACTAAAAAGTCTGGAGTTGTTCACACAGAAATTCTTCTGCCAGACCACGTACCAAAAGAATATGCAAATCGTTCTATACTTTGGAACGCTGTAGAACGTGTAGAAAATAATCGCAAATCACAACTTGCACGGGAAATAGAATTTGCTTTACCGAAAGAGCTAACGCTTGAGCAAAATACAATTCTTGCTCGTGAATATGTACAACGCACTTTCGTGACAAAAGGCATGATTGCAGATTTTTGCATCCATGATTCAGGAACAGGAAATCCGCATGTTCATGTTATGCTAACCATGCGTCCGATAGAAGAAAACGGAAGCTGGGGCGCAAAATCAAAAAAGGAATATATCCTTGATAAAAAAGATGAGCGTATACGACTTCCAAGCGGCGAGTATAAAAGTCGTAAAATTTCCACAGTGGATTGGAATAACCAAGATAAAGCTGAGGAATGGCGCGAGGAGTGGGCAACAATTGCCAACAAGTATTTGTCTAAACATGGTATAGATAAAACACTCAGTCACAAGTCTTACGCTAGGCAAGGAAATGGAAAAATACCAACCATCCATTTAGGGGTAGCTGCTTCTCAAATGGAGCAAAAGGGCATTACAACCGACCGAGGCAATATCAATCGTGAAGTTGCCAACATGAATAAGGAGCTACGCCAAGCACGTGCGCGTATTAAGAAGTTGAAAGTCTGGCTATACTCCCAGCCAATAACAACAAGCGCACCATCCACTATCGACACAATGAAAGCAATTGCAGATAACAAAAACCTAGATACAAGATGGCAGAGAATTAGAAACTTAAAAACATCTGCAAAAGTTCTCCTGTTTTTAACGGAAAACGGGATAGATGATTTATCTCAACTTGTAGAAAAAGTTATACAAATGTATCAAGAGTTTTCTGAAACATCCGGCAAAATTAAGGATAAAGAGCGGCGACTAAATACTTTGTCAACACACTTAGCTCAGTGGGAAATTCACAAGCAGTATAAAGCGATGTATAAAAAATACAAGAGCGTTGACCCCAAAAAGCGTGACGCATTTTATAACAAGCACTCCGAAACGATTCTGCTATACGAAGATTCCAAAAATTATTTCGATAAATTGATGAATGGCAGGGCAGACTTGCCTATTAAAGCGTGGCAGGATGAGCAGCAGAAATTGCTTGCAGAAAGATTTACCTTGTGTGATAAATTCTATCGCTTGAAAGACGACATCAAGACTATAGAAACTCTGCAACGTAACGCAGAAAAGCTAATTGCGGAAGAAGCTCCACAAGCAGAGCGGAAACCCGTTAAACTAAGCATATCCTAATCAAAATATAACCAAACCATAGAAAGGTGATCTAATGACAAAAACCAGAGCTGCTGAAAATAGCAATGTGGCGTTCTACGACAGTATTGTCTTACAAATAATAAATAATAAAGCCCTGTCCGCAGGGCTGATAGATGAAAAGACAAAACTGAACATCGAGCATCAAATACGACAAAAAATGCAGATAACTCCTAATAAGTAGAGATTAAAACTGCTAAAAAAAAGAAGGAACCGTTTATCCTGCTTCTTTAAACAAAGTTAAAGAGAAAAATGGAAACGGCATGTGACATCATGAGGAACTTTATAAGCTCTTTCATGCAATCACCTCCTTCTAACTAATATTATATTCCGATTGCAGGAAAGTCAACTTTTGTAATTTTATGTTCTATTGCAGACAAAAGTAAACTTGCTTGAGGCGGCAATTTAACACAAGCCCAAATACTGGCGTATCAATACCAGTATTTGGGCGTACTAATGGACTAGCTTGTTGGGCAAGAAAAAGCTATAATGTCCATATAATTAAATTGTCGCCTTAAACCGAAGGAAAATCTGACTTCCAACAAGGGAAAGGTGATAGCAAGTGGATATTTATCAAGTAAGAAACACAATCAAGGCAACGGGGAAAACCCTAGCCGACATGCCATTACGAGTAGTTTATTACGCTCGCGTTTCAACCGAGAAGGACGAGCAGTTAAACTCACTCAACAACCAGCAAGCGTATTACGAAAACTTCATCACAGGCAACAGCAACTGGCAGCTTGTAGGGCGATACATTGATGAGGGATTGAGCGCGATAACCACCACCAAGCGCGAAAATTTTCACACAATGATTGCAGATGCCAAGGCAGGTAATTTCGACTTCGTCATAACAAAGGAAATTAGCCGTTTTGCTAGGAATACACTGGATAGTATTCAGTTCACGAGAGAATTGCTAAACAGTGGTGTTGCAGTATGGTTCCAGCAGGACAGCATAAACACAATCGACGATGATAGCGAAATGCGACTTGCCATCATGTCCAGTCTAGCTCAAGAGGAAAGCCGTAAACTATCAAGCCGTATCCGATTTGGGCACAGCCAAGCCATTAAAAATGGTGTGGTTATGGGCAATTCTCGTATCTACGGCTACGATAAGGATAACGGCAAACTCGTCATAAATGAGAGTGAAGCGGAAATGGTAAGGCTAATTTTTAGCCTCTATGCCACAGGTGACTACAGTACCCCAAAAATCGAAAAAATCCTCTTCGAGAAAGGCTATCGCAACTTCAAAGGTGGGGCAATCAACCGGAATGTGCTGCGCAATATTATTCCGAACCCAAAATACAAAGGATACTATTGCGGCAATAAAGTTAAAGTGGTCGATATGTTCACCAAAAAGCAGAAATTCCTAGACGAGGCAGAATGGGAACTGTACCAAGACTACGACAAAGTGCCGCCAATAGTAGATGAAGAACTTTGGGAAAAAGCAAACGCCGTATTCAATGCTAGAAGCGAAGCCATCAAAAGCCGCCGGACATCCTACAAGACTGGAAACTTATTCACAGGAAAAATCGTATGCGCCGAACACAACACGCCGTTTTATATGAAGGCTAGAAAAATCCGAAAGGATGACGACTCCGTCACATGGGTTTGTAGCCACAGGATAAAAAATGGCAAAGACAGTTGTAAGACCTATGGCATAAAGGAAAGGGAACTGGTCGAAATTCTGACGGAGGTATTAAGCGGTCTATCCAGTAGCATCAATGATATTTTTGACAAATACATGCACTATTTGAAAACTGCAAACAACAGCGCAGATTTTGAAAGTGATATCAAGAATGTCGAAAGTAGCATTACAAAAATCAACGACAAAAAGGACAAGCTACTGGAGCTAAACATTGAAGGACGTTTGACTAACGCAGAATTTGAAAAGCGGAACAATGCCTGCAACGAAGAACTTAAAACAAAAGAGCAGGAGTTGAAACTGCTCCACAAAAAACGTGACGGGCGAGTCGACCAAAACAAAAACATCCTAAAATTCAAAAGCGAACTACTAAACTATTTCGATTCAAGCAATAAAGAATTAACCCCCGGTATCGTAAACACCTTCGTCGATAAAATCTACGTAACCCCAAGCGATGAAGATAACACCACCATGCATCTACAAATCCAGCTAAACACCGGCGATGTAACGCAGTCAACAATTACGACACAGGAACGTCGGAAAGCATCCCGGATCAAGCCCGGGACAACAAAGGAAAACCCCAGCAATTCCACGGATTCCCCCGTAGGTCGTTCTGACTACACTATTAAGAAAATGATCGAAGCTCAAGAAAGACAAATGGCCGGAACTGGTCTGTAACAATTGTATATAGTAAAAACCGCCTTTCGGGTTTGCCGAAGGGCGGTTTTTTTAGTCAGTTGGTTACCCA
>Ga0123355_10004047_pt1 | contig 21251 bp, 9 predicted proteins | sample TergutEmb28metaG_3_FD_89872 | JGI IMG/M metagenome (GOLD analysis project Ga0123355, IMG submission 89872) | Embiratermes neotenicus P1 segment gut microbial communities from Petit-Saut dam, French Guiana - Emb289 P1 | ecosystem: Host-associated > Arthropoda: Insects > Digestive system > Gut ...
ACAGATGTTGCCCCATGTAGCGTACCTGCTGCGTCCTTGAAGAAAGATTAGAGTTACTGGTTCCTAGAACTTCGGTGCAAGTGCAGTGGCGCTCAAAATTAATGCCTGCTATGTGTATTATGCGTAAAATAATCCGTCTTAGTCAGGTTATTTACACCAACGGTTCCTGAAAATTATACCGTTTCCGCGTTAGGTAGTTTTCTGGTTTAAAGTATTATTTTACATAGGAAATAACTCCGTTCCGAAATTTATTTTCCATTTGTCCAGGTTTCCGGTATATAGGGGGTCCGGTTTAGGCAGATTTCACTGTAGTTTAATTTCATCCTTTATTCTTAACAGTTGTACCTTTTTGCTAATATAATTTGCTACTATAGACTCTTTAGAATTTTAACTTTTGAATAGCTCACCGGAGTTACATTATGACATAAATATTTCTGGTTACAGGAAATATTGGCATTACAATTGTAAAGATTTCTTCTTATGTTCTTGAGATTATGGATGGAAGCTTAACTGGCTGCTATAACCTTTAGATGACACATCCCTGTTGCGCCTTAGTCAAATTATATATATTTAATGTTAATTCTTGCTCATCACCATGTACATGTTTTTAGGTTCCTAGTTGCGGCCCATTATCCATACCATCATCAGACATACATTGTTAAGAACCTTGTAAAAAACCGTACTTCATCAACACCCCTCCACATAACTAGTACACCACACCACAGTAGGCAGAGCTGTATGATAAGGCACATACACTAAATACCTTGGGTTGTGAGTGTTGGTGGAACATTGTCCTTCTGCAAATATGGATTCACAGGTTGAACCAAGTCTCCATAAGGAAGACCCTAAAGTACAAAACTGATAACAGGAACATGTTTACTGTGTTGGGAAAAGATGTGATTGCCTTTCATAGTGAACACACTGAAATTGCCATGAACATTGGATCGTCTTCCAGCAGACTGTCGATTTAAATGCTGTGAAAATGGGGACTGTAATATTCCTTATAAATTTAAAAAAATATATATATTTTGAACTGCCTACTATGTTTTTAAGATATACTGTTGTTTCATAAATGTACTACTGTTTTTATCTCCATTCAATATTACGTTATATTTTTAGCATACGGCTTGTAACATACCTGTAATGTGAAAGAGACCTCTATCCCACATAACCATATAAGGTATTGCATGGTTTTTCACAAGGTTCTTGACATTATACAGGTCTGATGATGGCCTGGCTAATGGGCTGAAACTAGTGAAGAGACCTCTGTCCCACATAACCATATAAGGTATTGCATGGTTTTTCACAAGGTTCTTGACATTATACAGGTCTGATGATGGCCTGGCTAATGGGCTGAAACTAGTAACTTACATGTAAATTGTGTTATGCAAGACTGTGTACTAAATGTGTATAATGTGACTAATGTGCAACAGGTATGTGTTACTAAAAGAGGGTAACATAATGCTGGTTGCACACTGAATGGGTAAAAATGGACTGTAGCTTTATCATGTTAATGTTACCAGTGGAAACATAACCTCATTATTATAATATTAAATGTTAATCTTTTCCTCCTCCCCCACACTTGGCCAATGCATGGTGCAATTTATAGTTAAGAGTAATTACTGGTATAGGCAAGTTACTGCTACTTTATATTACAAAAACATTGTACTACTTTCTCTTTTTGTCAGAAGTGGTGATTCCAGAAATATCTTAAACCAGGTCCAAGAATTTTGTTTGAGTGATGTGGGATGACAACACTGCACAGACTATGTGTCTGATATAGTTATACATGGTTTATATTGGTGATTTTTGGGGAATGAGAAGAAATAAATGATACCTGTAGGAAAATGATGCATATGGGAACGATGGGTAGAGGTTAAACTGTATGTTGTTAGAAACATTAATGGTGGATTGACTATATTCTGCTATTTATTATTTTATATAAAATTTTTATTGACAAGTGTTAGGGTGTGTTACTATCATAATTTTGTTTGGGGTTACTTTGTCAGTGGCAGACTGGAAAATATATTATTAGTGACATCTGTGGCTGACTGTTAGGAAGTATTTGTTACTGGGTGGTGTTCATATATATATATATATAGGTATTTATTGACAGGGTTTCATTAGTGTTGTTTGTCCAGTGACAGGTCTTTTTGAAAATTTTGAGATCAGTGGTGGATTATCAGTAAATTTTGAGTGTTTGAGGTAGTTAAGTCCCTTTGAAAAGGAATCTCATGTGTGACTTACATATTCAAAACCACTTGGGCCAGATGAGGAAATACTGATGGGTGAGGAATTAGAAGAGAAAAATCAAATGATATTACCTTGTGGATAGTTATTTCACCTCACATGCTTTCTTTTATGACCTATTCCAATATAATATCAATGCATGTGGAATATTCCACTGTGACCAGCATGGAATGCCATAAGATACTTGGCCAAAATCTTTGAAAATCAAAAGGGGGTGACTTTGTGACACGTGTTAGACAGAACCAAAGGTCTGTTTGCTGGAAAAATGGTGTGATGTGTACGTTATCACAAAATGTATGCTCCGACGGATGAATGTAGTTACACTGATGAATCTGGCCATCTTGTTAGATCTTGTGTGACAGAAGATTAAAAGGCCTGTGTAGGGTTTGTGGACAAATCAGACAGAATGGTGAACACTATCAGAATTTCCCAGGAACATGGAGCTGGACTAAGAAACTCTTCTGCACCTTACAAGCATAGCCATCCTCACTGCGTACCTTACCCACAAGTTATGTGGTGGTAAGAATATACACAAACATGTCAGGGCGTGTTTATGAGTTGTTTGTCCACTCACACAAAGAAAATGTGATGTAGTGACATTTACAGGGGCAGACCAAGTCTTATTTGTGTCCTTACTAAATTTGTTAGAAGTGAAACATTTACAACACAGTTCTGAAGGAAAACACGAATGGTTTCATTTATGTTAGCTCAGAAAACAAGCAAAGAGCATGGTGTCTTTTTGTAAGTAAGGTAACGGTCTCTGTGAACTCTCTGAACTCCATGAACTGCTTTCTAAAGTTGCAAGAGTGTGTGAATTTGTGAGCTGCTAAACCAGTACAGTAATGTTGCATGTGGCGTGATGCATCTCATATCTCTGTACAGAAAGAACACAACATGTACCTTGTAAGTAAGTGTATATATTTTTGAAAACAACATCACACTTGCCTGCTACATACTATAAGTGGTAAGTACATTAAAAAATTCAGAATATGTCATAAATATATTATATAAAATAGTTCCCAATTTTGTTAGAGAATTTTATGAGTAGGTTTTATTGCTAAAATTGATACTTTGTCCACAAATGGAGAATTTTATATTCTATGGGTGGTTTTTGTTTCGTAATTTATGTTATATAGAGCAGAAAAATACATGTTTTTGTGGAGGTCTGCAAATTTAAGATTTAAAAGCCAGAGATTTTCAGCTCCTTTGGGAGGCCTAGCTTTTAAAAGTACTTGCTGTAAGGATTTCAGTGTAAAACATTTTGTTCTATATGCCAAATATTAGTTATCAGTTATATTAGCTCTTTTACTTAGTGTGTGAAAAATCAGTAGAAGTTATTCTGTTGTTTCAGAACATGCACAATCCTCCACAGTACAGCTCAGCCATATGTCAGCCAGGCTGTAGATGCAAGAAGGGTTATGTACTAGATTCACACACAAAGAATTGCATTAAACCAGTGGATTGCCCATGTCACCATGGAGGAAAGAGTTATGGAGAGGGGGACATTATCCAAGAAGACTGCAATACATGGTGTGTTAAATTTTTAGTTTAGTCTTGTTATATACAATTTCTTATCCACTGTGGGCTAACCGGGTAGAGTTACTCTTTTAGACAGATCACTGCTCCAGTTTGTTTTATAACCAGTCAGGTAAACTGCCAAAGCCTGATTAGTCTAGGTGCAGTGAAGGGCCTCATGGAAAATTTATTCAGCACCACACAGTAAAATGCAGGTGTATAAGGTCAAATTGTCCCTGTACACACCATGAAGGCATATGGAGGAGTAGAGTTGTAGCAGCACTCATTGTTAACCTATGCACTAGATTGAGGTGAGTGGTCAGCCTCTTGCCCTGGCAGCTTTACTCCCAGTACAAGATCCCCATGATAACCACTGAAATGAAGGCTGGGTGGGCCTGAGTATTAGTTTGAATGTGTTGGAGAAGAGAAAAACCTTGCCCATTGTACAATTCAGACTCATGATTGCCCAGCCTAAAGCCCAGTAACAACGAACTGAGTTGTCAGCACAGTGGAAAACTGAAGAAGCCAGTCAAGGTTATTTGCCCTGCATTGCTTGTCTGTTTTCCAGGCAAGCATGGACAATTTTAATTGTTTGTTAAGGAATTTTCAGTATCCATGCAAGTAGTCAGGAGGAAAATGACATACAAAATGGATTTGGTTTTCACCCTGTTATGTATTGCAGAAAGAGATGAAGAATTACAGAAATCAGTCATATGACTCCTTGGTTTCATAGTTTGTGTAGGGTTTGTCCCTGGGTTTGCAACTCAGTTGTCACCATACTTTTTCCTTGTCAGAGTTGTAAAATCATCCCCTGCAGGTTTCATAGGTGTACCAATTTCAGCTGTATGGCCTGCAACTGTGTCAGCAGAAAAAGCCACAGCCTTGCTAGCTGACATGGCATACCGTTCTGAAACATTTGCATGGCGTAAATTATTAGGATTGCTAATTTTCAGTGGAGCTGGCTGGCTGCCAGTGATGTTATCTTTGTACATCATAACAACCACCTTTGAGGATACTGACCTTTCTGTAGATGCATTCTGCATATTGGGCAGGGAGCTCAGGATGCCTATAAGGAGTCCTGTAAGGAGCTCAGGATGCCTGGAAGGAGTCCTTTAAGGTTACTAATATCAGGCTTCAGGGCTGCATTTTCGCATTTTGGTTGGGCTGCCAAATTTTGTATAGTGATAACCATAGTACTGAGCCTCTGCACCATATTCAAAGTGATATGGCCATTTAGTCTAACAGTTTCAATTTGAATTTTGAGCAACCCACTTGAAGTAATTGCAGGCCAATGGAGTTATGTCTCAGGAGATATCACTTTTTTTGGCTACTTATGAAATTAACAGTGATTGTTGAGTTTTGGGCATATTATCTGTTCAGATAGATTTTAAGAACAAAACACAAGTCCTACACCTGTGAGAAGAGTTTCTGGTAGACATGTAGAATGCTTGCTCATTATTGTTAATTCACAAACATGCATAATGAAAACAAAGCTCACAAATGCCACATCTGACTTTTTCTATATGCCATAGAATGGTTTTTCACATGCAGACCACAGGTCTCTATTTGCAACCACTGCTTCCTAGCAAGTGTAACTCCATGGATCAGTCCTTCCTGAGAAGCTAACAGGTCTTCTGCTAGTCAAGAAATTCCCGCCATTTTATGGAACCCAAAGGTTCATTACCGCATTCACCAACGCCTGCCACCTGTCCCTGTATTGAGCCAGACAAACCCAGTTCATGCCTTCCCATACCATTTCTTGAAGATCCATTTTAATATTAATGTCCAATCTGTGCCCATATCTTCAAAGTTGTCTCTAACCATCAGGTCTCCCCACCAAACCCCTGTAGGCACCTCCTGTCCCTCATATTTGCAACATGACCTTCCCATGCAGGTGTAACACCACATGCTAAAAAATATGTACATTATTCATCAGAGCACCACCACCACCACCACCACCACCACAATCACAACAGCAGCAGTAACAACAACAACCACATCATCATCATCATCATCATCATCATCAACAACAACAACAACAACAAACAGTGGAGTTATGGTTTTGTTGGAATGACTAACATGAAAGTGGGTTTTAAGAGTTTTTCTTGGAACTTCTCTTTGTTGTATCTTATAGAAAGTAAACGAGACTGAAATGTAAATGCAGTCAGATATTCTCTTCAGAAATTTGTATTTGCACATTTTGTTGTATCAAATTATGTTGGAATTTATATATTTCTTGCAGCAAATGTGAATCTGGCAAGTGGCTATGTTCAGAACGTGTTTGTGCTGGCATATGTACAGCCTGGGGCGACTCTCATTACAGGACTTTTGATGGACGGATCTATGATTTCTATGGCAACTGTGATTATGTTCTTGTGAAGGGTTCTCTTGGCTTTGATGATATATTTGATGTGTCCATACAGGTTGGTATAACAGTAAGAGTCAGTATTTGCATGTTTTGCTGTTTAGGAAGAAAGGTGCTGGTACAGTACACACTTGTGACTGTACTTCTAAGTTCTATTGGTAGTAGATTCATATTTACAATATTAAAATGACCAAGTAAATTTTTTGTTCTTGTAACAAAGTTTTCTTGGACATTCAGCCACATGAAAAAAGGTGTTAGTATGGAGTTATACAGAGACTCTCCATTTTAGGGATTCACATCATGGGTCACATGTGTGTCCAGTTCCTTTGTCTGGATGTAGACTGTTGAGTGAATGGTTACAGTCTATGAAATAATGTATAACAACTTCCATTTTCATATGGCTGGTCACCTGAGAAATCATAATTGCATACATTTACCACAAAAGCTTAAAATTTGATACTGGTTATTTCCATTCCATCCTCCATTTTAATTGATCTAATAAGAATCTTGTATATTTGGTTTTATTTTTTGTGTTTTATTTCACTATGAGATGATGCTACCAATGACAGTATGTGTACCATTGAAAGGCCTTAGAGCATGCATTGTTCATTGTTGTGAAACACTTGAACTTTATATAACTTAATGGTATATTTTATGTTTTTTTGCACTGTCCAATATAACTGTAATATAATTATGCAATATCAACTAACAAAATGTACCTTTTTTAAATTAATAGTTTAATTTTTAATTTTTGATGCCTTCTACATGTTTTGAACCTGAGGGTTCATCTTCATGAAGATGGTTATATATACAGGTCTGGTATATTGTGTTTTACATGCATAAGTATAAGCAATCTTGTAGGTAGTAGAGTATGTTTGATATTGATATCTAACTCCAGGAAGCTGAGTCTTTCTTGAGGGGCTATTAGTTCCTCAGCTAGGCAATAAATTTTCAGCATTTTATGGAACCTAAAGGTTTACTATGTTAACAAGATCCTGCTACCAGTCCGTATTCTGAGCGAGTTGAATGAAATCCACTTTCTTTCATTCTGTGTCTTCAAGATTGATTTTCATATTCTTATCCCATCTATGTGTAGGTCTTCAAAGTGATCTCTTTCCTTCAGGTTTCCCAAACAAACCCTGTATTCATTTCTCTTCTCCCCCTACATACCACAAACCCAATTTGTCTCATTTTGCTTGATTTGATCACCCTAATAATATCTGGTGAAGAGTGCAAACCACGAATGAAGCTCCTTATTTTGCAGTTGTTTCCATCTTTCTGCTACTTCCTACCTCGTAAGCCCAAATATCTTACTCAGCACTCTATTCTTGAAACGTACTGCCTCTGTTCTGAGCTTAACACAGAAATTCTTTAAAAGTCACGATTGCTTCATTATGAAGTTGATGAACTGCTTCAATTGAACTCATACATTTACTCTAGCTGTGCATGTTACTTTGAATAAGTACTGGAGCTGCATGGAATTTGATTTAATTCTACTGCTGTGCAAAATGTTGTACATGGCTCATACCAAAAGTCATGAGCAATGTGGCATAGTTGGCAACTCTGCAACATTAAACGATTGAGTATCGTTTGGTAGGTGGTGTCAACTATTGTCATATCTTTGAGTGAGGTATGGCGTCAGTAGCTTGCATCTCATGACTATAAACAAGAGATACAAAATGGCCGACAACGATGTTTCTCTTCATCAACGTGCCATCATTGAATTTCTTGTTAAAGAGGAGATTCCTGCTGCTGATATTCACCACAGACTTCAGCATGTGTGTGGAGATGTGTGCATGGGTGCTAGCAGTGTTAGACGATTGGTAAAGCGTTTTAAAGATGGGAACACGAGCATCCAAGATGAGCCTCATAGCAGTTGCCCTCGAACAGCCTCAACTGAAACCAACAAGAAGAGAGTTGATGAAATCATTAAGGAAGACAGACATGTGATGCTGGACGCAATTGCAGCAAAACTTTGAATAGGGCACAGTGCAGTTCAGGAGATGATTGGAAGCTTAGATTATCAGAAGAAAGGTCATTCTGCAGCACAATAACGCTCGGCCTTACACTGCTCTTCTGATCTTGGAAAAAACTGAGAACATGGGGTGCTCAGTTCTCCCTCACCCTCCGTAGAGTCCTGATCTGGCACCCTCCAATTACCATTTCTTTGGTTTTATGAAGAATCAGATGTGAGGCCAACATTACAAGATGAAAGAGGCACTTCAGATAGCTGTGCGTCATTGTCTTCGGGCAGGTGGAACGGAGTCCTACCACAAGGGAATATTCAAACTTTCAGAATGGTGGGGAAAACTGTATACAGAGAAAGGGGGATTATGTAGAAAAATAAGCAGATGTCTATGGATTAAGATGACGTACTTGGTTTTTACATAACAATAAATTTTAATTTATAAAAAAATTGTACCTCATTACTTTTGGTATGACCTACATATGTATTCACCACGTGTTATTCAAAGTTACAGTCAGGAAGGATTGATATTCACATTTCAGTTGGTGTATTTGTAAGAGCTTTTCTGAAGGAAGCGGTACCAACAGGCAGTCAATTTGTTTCTGCTGTGGTGCTATACAGACAGTCATTGTTAAGCAAATGTATCAACAGGCAGTCAGCTGATGTCTGCTATGATGCTTTACAGACAGCGATTGTGAAGTGCACAAGTCATCATGCAGTCAATTTGTTTTGTGTATGTTGCTGTACAGACAGTTTTTTTCTTAGATTAGTTCTCTAACCTTTAGAAGACAATTTAAATGCCAATTGTATATCTGTGGTCTGGGTTTTTCTGGCATAACATGGACATTTAAATTGCTACCAAGTAAACATATAGAGACCAGTGTGTGGCATGCAAAGCCATTTGCCAGTACACTGTAGAGGCCTGCATGTGCTCTCGTGGAAAGATAAAAGTTCAGTTGAAATTTTACTTGCGTTAATCATACCATAATATTTGGTACCTGGGGTACTCGTGGCAGTGGGAATGTGATATATGAGAAGAATGGTCTGTTGGGGTGTGATTTCTTGTAGTTTTGTGGGTTGGTACTGGCATTTTGGAAGAATATGCTGCCTGCAGTGCAGTTACAGTGGCAAGGGTAGATGGGGCTTCCCTTATGATAAGTATCTGATGAGAATAATTTTTGTCTGACTTGTGAAGGAAACCATCTTTGATAATTATTAATTACGTCTGACTTATGGAGTACAGTCTTCTGTCTTGTGATGTCCTGTAATTAGGTAGGTAGGTGACCATGATATCTTTGCTCTTCTGGAATGTTGTGCAATATACATTGGTAGTTAGTTACCAATGTTCCAGGATCTCCTGTTGGTAGCTAACTACCCATTTATGCTGCGTAGCATCCCAGAAGAGCGAATATCTCATTTACAGTGTAGTGGAAGCCTGAAATCACATATAGATAACACTGTTTCAGAGGAACCTGCATTCTCCATTCTTCAGGGTACAAAGGTTATATCCCAAAAACAGAGGCAGCAAGTTTCTCTAACGTTAGTTGCCTATCTATCAAACTACATTATTGTCATATCCCAGAAGACCATGATCCTAATACTTGTTACCATGGAAATCTCATACGTACAACATTCATTTCATATGGCTAAATGCAGAGTTACCAAATATGATGTTGTCTCTTCTAACAGAATGTGCCATGTGGATCAAGTGGCATCAGCTGCTCCAAGTCAGTCACTTTGAGGGTGGGTTCATCTGAAAAACAGGAGGTGATCACTTTCACAGGAGAGAAACCCATTCCTTCTTACACAAACTTGGGAAGGTACCGTATATTGTCATAGTTTACATCTTGTTCTTCTGTTGCTGTGTATGTTAGCAAGTAACATATTTATCTGAATATAAGAATACCCTTCATATGAGACAGCCTGCTTGCACAATCTTCAATTTTTGAGAACATGTGTATGCAGAACAAGTTAATATTGGTATGTGTGATTATAAGGTGACTCCACAATTTTAGACATGTTCACAAAATTGTGAAAAGCAACTGTTTGGCACCCACTGGATGGATTTTCATGAAATTTCATGTTTGAGGATTTTTTTGAAAATCTGTTGAAAAAATTCAAGTTTGATTACAATCTGACAAGAATAACAGGTACTTTACATGAAGACACATGCATATTTATGATATCTTGCTGAATGCTTCTTAGAATGAGAAATGTTTCAGACAAGAGTTGTAGAGAAAATCAGAGCATAAGTTTTGTATTCAATAACTTTTTTCCAAAAATTGTGCCATTTATGAGACAATATGCAAAAATATGCCAGAGCCAGAGGGGCCACAGATGACAGTATAATACGGTGCATGTTCTTGGTATGCTACATAACTAAGGCAACAGACATATCCTGTTTGTATTTAATACTTATTTATTTTTCACAGCAACAATTATGATGCCAATGTTCCTCAATATTATGTTGTACTTCATTGCATGTTTTGTTCAATTGATAAATAAGGGGAAAAGCTCTCGTCTTACACTTGGGTTGGAAGTAATACCAGAGGATGGTAGCAGCTGCTTGGTGCTCTGCTGTTGTATTCATTGTGAGTTGGTAGCATGAATCAGTAGCTGGTAGCAGTGAATGGCACAGGAATGCATGATTAATTTGGTGTTGTGTTTAGTATTTTTTATACATGTAGATTAAAAGACTTGTGTATATTTTATTGAAGTGTACTATAAATTTTGTACATACGAGGTTTGTTCAAATAGTATCTGGATTGGAATTGTAGTGGTTGTTCACTGGGTGGGATGTGTTTGCAACCAGTCTTGACTTATTCGTACATGTCCTAGCAACTCATGACACAAGATGCAAGTGGCTGCGTTTACTCAGTTGGCTGCAGTAGGCCACGGAAGTAACACGTGCATTTATGTCATAGCAATTTTTACGATGTGTGAAAGTACTGAACAACGCATTTGCATCAAGTTTTGTTTTAAAATTGGAAAAACCGCAATGGAAACATATCAATTATTGCAGCAAGCATACGGTGAAGATGCAATGGGTCGTACACAAGTGTTTGACTGGTTCCATCAATTTAAAGAGGGTAGAACCTCTGTTGAAAGTGACCCCCGCTCGGGACAACCGTCAACATCGAGAAACGAGGAAATGATTGCTAAAGTTAGAACAATTGTTCACAATAACAGGAGACTGACAGTATGAGAGATGGCAGATGACTGTTGCATCTCCGTGGGCTGGTGCGATGCAGTTTTAACCGACGATCTGCACATGAAACGTGTGTGCTCGAAATTTGTTCCGCGTTTGCTAACAGATGACCAACGTGAGCAACTTCAATCACCCGTGATTTGTTTGAGCGTTCGTGTGAAGATGTGCAGTTTCTTAAGAACATTGTGACAGGTGACAAGTCCTGGGTCTACGGGTACTACCCGGAGACAAAACAGCAATCATCACAGTGGAAGGGTCCCACATCTCCGCGACCAAAGAAGGGGCGCCAGGTGCGAAGCAAAATGAAGGTCATGTTACTGGCGTTTTTTGATTCTGAGGGTATCGTACACCACAAGTATGCTCCCGACGGGCAAACAATTAACAAGGAATTCTACATGGAGGTCTTGCAACGTTTGGGTGAATCAGTTCGCTGAAAATGACTGGAAAAATGGCAGGATTGCGACTGGATCCTGTACCACAACAATGTGCCCGCAAACACTTCACATCTTCTGCAGCAGTTTTTAGCCAAACACGGCACTGCTCAGTTGCAGCAGCCGCCATACTCAACCAGATCTCTCACCTTGTGACTTTTTCCTATTCCCAAGGCTTACGAAAGTTCTGAAAGGACACCAATTTGAGGTAACGGAGGACATCAAACGAAATTGAACGAAGACAACATTAGACATCCCGAAAGAGGAGTTCGCAAAATGTTTCCAACAGCGGCAGAAACGTTGGGCGAAGTGTGTAGCTGCGGAAGGGAATTATGTTGAAGACAATTGGGGTTAAAACCCCATAAGCCTTATCTACTTCATGTACTGTGGTCAGTCCGGATAGTTTTTGAACAAACCTCATATGTATACTAATGGTCAGCCTGAGGATGAGCATCATATTGTCAAAAAATGTTGCTGTGAATTATTACCATCAACAACAACAACAACAGACCTTAAAAATTAATAAAGTTATGTTGGTGGTGTAAAGTACTATGTATTATGTAACATTTAAACTGGAATCTTAGGAAATATGTGCATAATTCTGATTATACCAGCACAGAAGCTGCATGTATCAAGGATTTTGTGCCAGACTCACACCAGGTGCCTTTCAGCAGTCAAAACACAAAGATACTTTTTTCATATGTGCAACATAACTTGCAAAAATGTTTTTAGGAACACATTTTCCAATATTCCTGTACTGATGAAGCATGGCTTTACATTATTACATTAACAGACAAAACAGCAATACTCAGAGTACTGAAAAGCCTGATACTCTCCATGGAAGACACTCCTTAAAAGTTTTGATTATGATCTGGTGTCTCTTGATGGAGCACAATTGGTTCCATTTTCTGCAGAGAAATGGTAACAGCAGAGTGTTTGTTACCACGAACTATTTAGTAATGAATTTTGTGTCATTGTTGTAAGTTGGCAAAGAACAGTGCTGCTGTCAGGAAGATGTGCCTGTGGCACATACAGCATATTTGGCATTGCTAATAGTAAGAATATTCTTTTGTGATTGTATTATTTTTTGAAAGTTGTGGCCCTTCATTGTTCAGATCTAACACTACCAGATTTCTGTCTTTGGGGTTTTTTGAAAGAGGATGTCTACAAAGAAACCTGCACAGATTAGATGAATTGGAGCTAAATATTCAGCTGCACATCAAGCATGACTGAAGGAACTCTTTATTGGGTCACATCAGATATGAAAAAGACTGTGAAGGGGAGGCCTCTACCTCAGTATATACTTTTGCATTTATGTCTGTGTAATTTTACCTGATGATGGCTGAAATATTTTGTAGTAGATGCATGCATGTTGTTCAAAGTGTTGTGTTTGCTCTGATAATAAAAACAGGTGTCAACAACAAAAGGAGTGAATGCATGCATTCCAGAGGGTGGTAGAAACTTCCAACTCTTCATATAACACTGATTTTCTGTTTTGATTGTTTTTTTAAAATAATTTTTCAAGAAATGGGTTGCATGGCTTTTCATGTACTCTGTATAGGACCCCTGCTGCATGAGAAAGTAAAACACCAGTTATGTTACAGCCTGTGGTTTTCACAATTACCTGCTTTGTTTGTAGATTATATTACAACCATGTTAAGCCTAGAGGGGTGACATCTCACAGTCACCAGTTTCTGTGATTACAGCAGAGCTTGGTTGATACAAGGCATCAGTTTATAATACCCATCTGTAATTAACAAATCATTTCATTTGAATGCCTCCATATTCCTCTTCATGATGTTATTTGAATAATTACAGTTTATTTAAATGTTAAGTAGTGATGATAACAAGGTGTAATACCTTTGCTGTCTTTGAAATTTTGTGTTCTGTATTGCTAATAAATGAAGTTCTGTGTTCTTTCATTCTTTTATGAGAGGTTTGGTTGATTGAACATTTCATTTGAGTGCTTTTGAGTTTTTTTCAGAATGTTCTTTGGGTATTTGAACTTCATTCATATATTAAATTGTGATGGCCACTGATGTAACTGACAGTTATTGTAGTTTCCCTCTATGTAGTGTATGTCGCAGGACATGAGGTCAGTACTGCAGGATCTATTTCCAGCGGTAATTCTGAGTCAGAAATGTCATATATACATGGGTCTGATTCACAGTCATACAGAGCTAATATAGTTACAGCACTATGAATAAAGTAGAAATGATAGAATTATATTGTATATACTGAGACTATGTTAATTGTGCAGTTACAGTTACAAGTTCACTATTCATACACATTGTTGAAAGTGGCCTGCATCTCTTTGGACTCATTTTCTGATTCACATGACCAGGGAACATGTAACTGTACGAAGGACTGCAGTGGTATTATTTTACATAAAAATCCAACTAATGTACTAATATATGTAAATACTACTTTATGCACACTGTTACACTCCTACATATTTCAGCTCTCTAGGGGTCATCTTCAGAGTGTACTGATACATTTCATGAGCATTAGTCAGATTTTTATGTAAAATATTGACACCAGTGCATGGACATGAACAAGATAAAGACTACAGTGTTATTAATACACCTAACAGCATTGAGAATTTGTTAAGTACTTTCTTGTTCAGCTTGCATGCATATAGCACGGCTTTCATGCAACCCTGCCCAAGTTAATCTAACACATTCACATCTGATGATCCATATATGATTCATCAGTTAGGAATTTCTGATTCAGGTACTGTATGATCATGTAACTTAAATGAGGGGGGTGCTCCATCATGCTGGTAGTACATCTGACGTTATGTTCGCAGAGGAACATTCATTAAGATGTGTGGCAGTTCATGTTGTTAAAAGTTGTCATGAATATCACCTGCTAGATGTTCTGGGAAGATGTGGTGTACGGTTATATGGTCACCAGTGATGCTGCGTGTCTACAGAAAAGAGATGTTCGGAGTTACCTTTGAGTGCATGTGTGTTATCATGATCCCATAAATCAGACTTTCTGGTATTGTTGACTTCACCACGGGTAAAATGGGCCATATCAATGAAGAGAAAGTTACAAATGATTTGGTGGTTAACATTAATCCAGTGGCAGCACTCCATTCAGCTACCTATGCCCAGAATTCAAGGTGGTGAATGCACTGGATCTGGTATGGATATAGTCTATCTGTATGTAACATTCTGCAGACTCTCATGCATTGAACACTAAGGTGGCTGTAAATGCTATGTGTAATAATGTGTGGCCTCTGGTGTACTATGCCAATTATATTTCCTTCGTCTTCCACATTTTTTGTACTGGACATTAAGCACCGTTGTCTACACTCAGAAAGGAGCCTTTTTCTTGCATGTAATGGTGAATGTGCCTGAACACATGTGAATCAGAGATCCATCATTAAGGATACTGTAGCTGGTATTCCTCAAAAGCAGCAATGGCATTACCATAGTACAACCTGTACACAATGTGGATATCCATGTATGATGAGAAAACAGCATATTTACTACTACTTTTTACTGCATGTTATTCACAACATGAACTGACTGCACTGTGTGATATGTCACATACTGCCGGCACTGTCATGTTGACATGAACATGGCCACTTCTGCACACAACCCCTGCACCTCAGCTACCCATAGCTGGGTAACATTTGTGAATTGTACACACCTGTGTAGACATTTCTGGCTCAGAGTTACCTCCAGAACTGGATCCTGTAGTGCTAACCTAAGTCCTGGGATGCCTTGTCTAATACCTTTGATGTAAGTCACTCCACAAAGTGGCAGCACTGTGGTGGATGATACTAACATGTGGTTTGCTCTAAGAGTAAGGGAACAACAAATAAGAGAGGACATAGATTGGTGAATATTATAGCAGACTGCCATTTGATGGGCACATGGCTAGTGTATGAAGGGAAGCTTATTTCTTGTTTATTATTACTGACTCCTCTTGAAATGCAGTGGAGAAAGTGAGGCAAAGATTGTTATTTTGGTAGATTTGAGTTTACTATATGGAATTGATGTTACTTTTGTTATTTAGAAACTGTCAGATTGTGTCTGTTGTTATGATATTTTGATGTAATGAGAGCTTTGAAGTTGCTGAAATTAGCTTCCCTGGCAGAGGAAAGAGTGAAGTTATAATTTTTGAGTGATTATACTGTGTTATGCTTGATTGATTTGTCAAGATTTTAATAAATTGATGTTATTCTCCAAAATAAAATAACAGCAGAATTAGATCTCATATTTGCAGTATGGTAGAAATACAATATTAAACACTGAACCCACTAGCATATGGTATTGCATTCTCTCAACAGACCATCTTAAATATGTGGGATATAATGCTGTTATGATTGACAATTTGTTACAGACGTTTCGGAGTGCTTGCTACTCCCACCTTCAGAGTATTCTTCTTTTTTAATTACCCTGAAGACGGAAGCAGCAAGCTTCTCCGAAACGTCTGTAACAAATAGGCTATGTCTGGATCAAAACTGGCTTTAATAATGCAGTGCTCATTGTTTTCTTAACAAAAATTATGTGAAAAGTTTTTGACAGTGATGAATTATATTTAATATTTCTGAGTTTTTGAACTTCATGGAACTGAACCTGGAAATTTAAGTCTTCTGGAATATGATCATGTTCGACTAAGCAAGTATTGCCCAGAGTCTTTAAAGATTATAGTTCCTTCATGTTCAGGTTTACTCTTCTTAGGCAGCTTGACCCTGAAGATGAGGGCAATATGATCCTATAAAACACTGAGAACTCCTTACACACTGGCTCAGTTTGAATCCCAGAAGACCTAACTTGAATCTTCAGCAATGCTACTGTAGGAACCTCAGTCCCACACAATGGAACATTTGGGTAAGGTGTTTCTTTTTGTACTCAGGTTACAAGGTGAAGAGGCACCTACTTGGTTGCATTAGAAAGAGCTTTAACTGGCTGTTTCTAATGGACCCGACTCAGTATGTTCCTGTCCATCATTTTCCCTGTGGAAGGAACAGGTTCTAAAACATTATGTTCCAGTCAGAATACCAGGCAATGAAGAAAGTTCAGAAACCCAGTAATCTTGAATGAAAAGTATTTATTTTTGTTTTCTGCAATGTTTAGGAAATTCCACACATTACAGAATCTTGTCTTTTACCACAGCTCAATTTGTGGCAGGGGCAGGAGATTTTTCTCTCCTCCAAAGTGTCAAAATCGGCTCTGGGGCCCCGGCCTCTTATTCCATGAGTACTGGTGATGGAGGTGTGAGCTGACCTCTCACCTTCATTGTTGCTGAATTTCAGAATATGTGGTGCTATACTTCCAGTCCCCTATATGCCTTCATGTCATGCACAGGGACAGCTTTACCTTTACATTATTCTATTCACAGCATAAAATAATGGTGTTACAGAATAACAATCCGTGAAGCGGGCTTATTTGTGTTTGCTGAGGTGTTTGACTTGGGCCTGGTTCTGCAGTGGGACAGAGGAACCAGAGTTTATGTCAGGGCTGACCCCAGGTGGAAGGACAGGGTGAGTGGCTTGATGATTTAAGCTACTTGTGTGAAGATTATTAGGGTTTTAAACTTTTCTGTCATATTGTTCACACATTTCACATGAAGTATGTGGTATGAATGCATAGTGATATTGTTATGTTTGTTATTTTTGTCTGCATGTTTTATCCCTGACAGTACAGGGTGGTACAGAATAAGCTGTTGGTTTGGAACAACACATTACACTAGGATTTATTCAAGTTTCAGAACAGACATTGCACACAAAGGGATTACACATACAGATATCACTGCTTGAAAATCGTGTCCACCAAAAGTGCACCCTGTCTTGCAATACACCACTGTAATCTCACCGTCAAGTTACCTATGACTCTCCATAGAAATTCTACAAGAATAGCCACAGTCTCATATTGAATTTGGGCTATCAGCTGTTCAGCAGTTTGAAGATGTGCAAACATTTTCTCTTTAAAGTATCCCCCATAACAAGTAGTCTGGAGCTGCTGGGTCGGGTGACTGTGGTGGCCATTACACATCACCAAGTGGAGAAATGGTGTGATTGGGAAGTAACTTCGTCACTGTTACTCAGTTACTGCACCACTTACATTTTTTAGGGGTGAAGTTTTAAGTCAGTATGGAGAGTTCTGGGCAAGCTTCCTAATGATATAAGCAGCATAGGGGTGAATTGTCTTGTGGAATAATGCAGCTCTCTCTGCCAGGAGTTCTCACATGCTCTAATTTTTCATGTGTTCTTGCTTTTATTCTTCTCCCAGCCCTCTTGTCTTGCAGAGCCTGCTTATTGTCATTAGTTCATCCCCCATAAAATTGAAGTAAATTTTGGCATGCTGCCTCCGCTACAGTTTCCAAATTCTCTCCGTAAAGCACTCAGATTCGAACACATGGTGCCTAATTGTCCAATGCTCCATTGTAAACTAAATACAAGTACTAAATCCAAGGCCATGCAACACATAATCATACCTCATTTGTCTTCATGATGCTACCTGTCTACCCAGCATACTAACTTAAAACCATCACCTTATTCTGGACCAAACTGTAGTTTACAGATTTTGTGAAATTCAGTATTAAAAGGTTGTCACCAAAATCTTAAAATGTTAAAATGTCAACATTATAGGAAAATCTGTATTGTACATTATTTTGAAATTAATGTACAGTCTCAGAATCTTCTTTCACTGTTTCAGCTGAAAGGGTTGTGTGGTAACTACAATGATAACCAGTTAGATGATTTTCAAACTCCTTCTGGTGGTCTCAGTGAGGTATCTGCAAGGCTGTTTGGTGATTCATGGCGACTCCAATCTTACTGCCCAGAATCAGTCGATGTTGTAGTAAGCATACAGTTTTACTTTAAAATTACCAGTAAGTTGTGATGAACAAGAAATAGTGTATTAATATTATAGTCTTTTTGGGTATTATATGAGTTGGTAAATGGTTATCAAAATTTCAGAAGAATCTTCCTCTGTCTTCAGGGTTGCAGTAATCCGAATCTTTGTCAAAGAAAGCTCTTCTTGAACTAGCCTGAAGATGGAGGCAGTGTGTTCCATTGAAATGTTTGAACATATAGGCCGTCATTGGCACCACTGTGAGAACCTAAAACCTTTCAAAGGAAATTAAACATGAAAACGCAAACCGCAAAAATATCCTAAGTTGGAAACGCTGCCTCTCATGTCCATAAGGAGTTCAGTGTCATTTGAGGCTGTTACATTTGTGTTTATTACTTCAACATACATGGTCAAACACAAAAATTCTGGGTTTGATGGTATCTTGTAGGTGTGGTTTGCCACATACACCGGTCTATAGCCAGTTCTTTTTGGTTAATGGTATGACTGTTGGGGATTTGTGAAAAACAAGTTCACACTTATTCGGTTTGTCTTTAGCAGCCTCATATGTAATTTGTGTTTTTATTTGTCATGGAGCAACTAAAGTGAAAATCAGCTTTTTATTTCAAACTTGGAAATGGACTACAGAAACATACAAGGTGTTTATTACTATTTATATGCAGCTATATCACGTACATGTCTTTGAACAGTGTAAGAGTTGCAGAGAAGGCTGTGATGTCCTCGAAGATGATTGAGTGAGAAGCAGCCATCAACTGTCTAAAATATGTAAACTTCTGCAGACGTTTGTGAACTGATGGCTGTAGACTATCAGCTTATCCAAAAAGTGATGCACTGCACATTAACCAGAAGAAAATTCTTCATGAAGATTTGTGTAACAGCTAGATATGCATGAAGTTTGTTCTGTGCAGTTTTATTAATGAGCTCATTGTTTCATGATGATGATGATGATGTTTCTGGGTAATTGCAGTGTGTTAGAGACCAGTCACACACCTATTCTCCTAATTTCATATGAATTGACTTTTTTCTGTTCTGTAAGTGAAAACCATCTAAAAGGAAGACCATTTCAGGATGGCAAGGCTGTCAGGAAGAATAATGTTACCACCAAATAAAATGCAGTTTTTTGGGTGCCTTCCTTGACTTCATTTATCAAACTTTAGTGTGTTGTGGTCAAAGAAGGTTAATATGAAAGAAAGTAAAATAACTTTGTTCTTGTTTCATATGCATCTGTTCTCATAGCATCGATCCATGGCCATTTGGAGAATATGAAATACATGGAATGATGCACAAACCATCTGTGTCTCCACATAATCACTATAAATATTCAGACATTTACAACAGTATACCACATGCATATTTTCTTATGAAAAGAAATAAGAACTGGTACTACTGGTACCACCACCGTTATTACTATAAGCATCACTATTACCATATCAGCTTGAAGATTTTTTTGGGCCTTGTGAAATTACTGTAATAGGATGTTTTGTCATCATAGGATTAAAATGGTGGTTAATAACTGTGATTATTATTTTTTGTAATGATAAAACCCTACACATACCTATGCACTAGAGGTCATTTGTAACTATTAGAGCTGTGTCTGTGCACATGATGTATGCATTTGGTGTATGTATGTATATATGTCTGCATATGTCTTCATATTTTCAAGGATGCCTACCGCAATACATATGTATGTCATGCAAACTCTGGGGGAATACTTTTCTTCTGTAGCTTATATTTAATGTTTTATGAACATTATCAGTACATTCTAACTGGCAGAGATATAGGTTTACCAAGGAAAAGATGGAGAGGGCAGTAACCAGCAAGACTAAACAAGCCAGAAAATGGTCTATACTCTATTGTTGTTGCTGCTGCTGCTGCTGTTGCTGCTGATGATGATGATGGAAGTTACTATAATCTTTGACATTTACAGGATACTTGCCTCATTCACCCAAACCGCAAGCTGTGGGCCATGAAGAAGTGTGGAGTATTGAAGTCCTCTGTGTTTCAATCTTGCCACTCAGAGGTTCCACTGGAACCATATCTTGAAAGGTACTACTGTATTTAGCTCTGCTACTGCATGAAATAACTGCTAGGCACTCTGAGGTCCCGCTGGAACTGTATCTTGAAAGGTAGTGCATGAATGAGTTCTGTTTGCTTGGAGAGTAACTGCTAGACACCCTGACATTACACTGGAACCATATCTTGCAAGGAAAAATGTTAGATCTTTGAGTGTGTGCAGTAGCTACCAATCACTCTGGGGTTCTGTTTGAACCATACATTGAAAGATAATGCAGTAATTAGATCTGTTTCTGCATGAAGGAACTGCTAGAAACTATGAGGTTCCACCAGAACCGTATTGTGGAAGGTAACTGCTGGGCATGGAGTAAGACTCTTTAAGTTCCACTGAAATCTTATGCTAAAAGTACAAGAACAATTAACTTTATAAATTTAATAAGATGAACAAATACATCATGTTTAGGGAGAGCCCCTAATAGTCTGTGTCAAAGCTTTGACATGTTTCAGCCTGAAAGGGAGCTTTGATATACAGTAGAACCTCGATTTATCATTTTTCAAGGGGTTGGAGAAAACAAACGATGAATGCGGGAAAACGATTAATCCGGGAAACCACTTTTTTTAACAAAAAAAGTTGTACATTGTCTTTTGCTTCTTGGCAGAATTTTGCCTCAAT
>Ga0123355_10004048_pt1 | contig 21250 bp, 17 predicted proteins | sample TergutEmb28metaG_3_FD_89872 | JGI IMG/M metagenome (GOLD analysis project Ga0123355, IMG submission 89872) | Embiratermes neotenicus P1 segment gut microbial communities from Petit-Saut dam, French Guiana - Emb289 P1 | ecosystem: Host-associated > Arthropoda: Insects > Digestive system > Gut ...
AAACCTCCTTTTGTTTTGGTGCGGTTGGCAAACCCACACCTATTCTAACAAAAGGAGGTCCTTGAATCTAAAGAGTTTTAATACCACCACTTGAAGTGGTGGTTGTTTAAGCTAAAGCATAAATCAACAACCCCGGCGCAACCGCGCCGGGGTTCTGCTATCTATTCACGCATTACACTCTCTGGGCCTTAATCAAATTCGTCGTACCCTTCACGCCGATGGGAACCCCGGCGGTGATGACGATCAGATCATCATCCTCCACCAGCCCCGTCTCTTTCGCCTTTTCCACGCCGATCTCAAAGAGCTCGTCCGTACTCTCTACGTCCTTGCCGTGGCAGGGGGTCACACCCCAGGAGATGGCCAGCTGGCGCATGACTTTCTCGTCGGGGGTCACCGCCACAATGGGACATGTGGGGCGGAACCGGGAGATCATCCGGGCCGTGGTGCCGGAGGCGGTGACGCAGACAAGGGCCTGGGCTTTCAGTTCCACCGCCGTATTACAGGCGGCCAGGGAGATGGCGTCGGAGATGGTGGTCACCCCGTCTCTGGCGCTCTTATACGTGGGGGCGTAGGCCTTGGCCCGGTCTGCCCGCTCTACGATCCGGGCCATGGTGGCCAGGGACTCCAAGGGGTACTTGCCGGAGGCGGTCTCCCCGGAGAGCATGACGCAGCTGGTGCCGTCGAAGACGGCGTTGGCCACGTCGTTGACCTCTGCCCGCGTGGGCCGGGGGTTGCGGATCATGGAATCTAACATCTGGGTGGCGGTGATGACAGGCTTGCCCCGGCGGACGCACTCGGCGATGAGCATCTTCTGGATGATGGGGACTTCTTCCGCGGGAATCTCCACCCCCAGGTCCCCCCGGGCCACCATGATCCCGTCGGAGACCTCGAGGATTTCATCAATGTTGTTGACACCCTCTTGGTTCTCAATTTTGGAGATGATCCGAATATCCTCCCCGCCGCAGGCTTTCAGGACACGGCGGATGGCCGTCACATCTTCCGCCTTTCTGACAAAGCTGGCGGCGATGTAGTCAAAATCGTGCTGGGCGGCAAAGATAATATCCTGCTCGTCCCGCTCGGTCAGGCTGGGCAGGGCAATGTTAGTACCGGGCAGATTGATACTCTTGTTGTTGCCCAGAAGCCCGCCGTTTAAGATGGTACAGATGATCTCCTCGTCTTTGATCTCCAGCACCACTAGTTCAATCAACCCGTCGTCTATGAGAATATGGGTGCCGGGGACCACCTCACGGCAGAGGTTCGTATAGGTGACGCTCACGCCCCGGTCAGAGCCCTCCACCTCGTTGCAGTGGAGAGAGAACTTGGCGCCCTGCTCCATCTGGATCTTCCCCTCCGGAAAGGTCTTCGTCCGAATTTCCGGCCCTTTGGTATCCATCATGAGGGCCACTAAGAGCTCCAGCTCGTCCCGCAGTTCCTTTACCATCTCGACCCGCTCTAAGTGCTCTGCGTGGTCGCCGTGGGAAAAGTTGAGCCGGGCACAGCTCATGCCCTTCCGCATCATCTCCCGCAGGGTCTCCCTGTCCGATACGGCGGGCCCCAGGGTACATACGATTTTTGTTTTCCTCGGTTGCTTTAAGTTCAAGTGCGTTCCTCCTCCAGATTTCCGCGTCTCCCCCGCCTAGATTGGGAGAAACGCGGCTGTTTTTATGTTTCTAACTCGCCGCCTCGTTCTGACGGCGCTGTGCGACGTATTCGTCGTAGGTCATCTTCCGGTCGATGAGTGTTCCGTCGGCGGTGATCTCAATGATCCGGTTTGCCACGGTTTGGATCAACTGGTGGTCGTGGGTGGTAAAGAGAATATTCCCCGGGAAAGCCTCCAGACCGTTGTTGAGGGCGGCGATGCTCTCCATATCCAGATGGTTGGTGGGCTGATCTAAGAGGAGCACATTGGCCCCCGACAGCATCATTTTACTGAGCATACAGCGCACTTTCTCTCCCCCGGACAGGACGGTGACCTTTTTATACACGTCGTCTCCCGCAAAGAGCATCCGGCCCAAAAACTGGCGGACGAAGCTCTCTCTCTTGTCCTCGGAGAACTGGCGCATCCAGTCCACCAGGTTGATATCGTCCCCGAAGAAGGCGGCGTTGTCCCGGGGAAAATAGGCCCGGCTGGTGGTGACGCCCCATTTGATCTCTCCCGTGTCCGGTTCCAACTCCTCGGCCAGCAGTTGAAACAGGGCGGAGATGGCGTTTTCATTTTCCCCGATTAAGGCGACTTTATCGCCTTTCCCCAGGATGAAACTGATATTGTCTAAAAGTTTCACCCCGTCTGCCGTCTTGGAGACCTCGGTGACGAAGAGGATATCTTTCCCCACCTCCCGCTCCGGTTTAAAGCCAACCCAGGGATAGCGGCGGGAGGAGGCGGGCATTTCATCAATGGTCAGTTTCTCCAAGAGCTTCTTCCGGCTGGTGGCCTGCCGGCTCTTGGATTTATTGGCGGAGAACCGCCGGATAAACTCTTGGAGATCTTGAATCTTGTCCTCGGTCTTCCGGTTTTGATCCCGCGTGAGTTTCTGCATGAGTTGGCTGGAATCGTGCCAGAAGTCGTAGTTGCCCACGTAGAGTTTGATCTTGCCGAAGTCAATATCCACAATATGGGTACATACCGTGTTGAGGAAATACCGATCATGGGCCACCACCAGTACGGTGCCCTCGTAATCCAACAGAAAATCCTCCAGCCAGACCACGGAGTCGATGTCTAAGTTGTTGGTGGGCTCGTCCAAAAGGACAATATCCGGCCTGCCGAAGAGGGCCTGGGCCAGGAGCACTTTCACTTTCTGCCGCCCCTCCAGTTCCCCCATCTGCTTCTCGTGGAGGGCGATGGGAAGGCCCAATCCCTGGAGCATTTGGGAGATCTCGCTCTCCGCCTCCCAGCCCCCCAGCTCGGCGAACTGTTCCTCCAGCTCCGCCGCCCGGAGCCCGTCCTCGTCGGAGAAGTCCTCTTTTTCGTAGATGGCGTCTTTCTCCTTGCCGCACTGATACAGGGGCGCATTCCCCATGAAGACCGTCTCCATGACGGAGTAGTCGTTGAACAGCTCCTGATCCTGTTTGAGCACCGACATCCGCACGTCGGCCCCGATGCTCACATGGCCGCTGGTGGACTCGATCTCTCCGCTGATGAGCTTCAAAAAGGTAGATTTCCCGGCCCCGTTGGCACCGATAATCCCATAGCAGTTCCCCGCGACGAACTGCAAATCCACCCGATCGAACAATTTCTGTGACCCGTAAGACAGGCCTAAATTACTGACTGTGATCATGCACTATCTCCTCAACTATTCACTATTCATTATTAACTCTTACCTAAATTAAAACATTCCCGGCCGTCTCCATTCCGCCTCCGGCGACGGGCCTTGTCCTGTGATCTTTTGGTAGAAAAATACTTTCGAAGCATTGAAATAGGGCTCCAGCCACAGGGAAATGGCAAGGGTGATAACCGGGATCATCTGGAGTAAGAACCAGCCGAAAAAGCTGAAAACCAATCGGACATATTCCATCTTCTTTCCGTACATCAGCCGCCGAGATTCGCCAAAGTACCAGAAGACGTTCTTCTTCGGATGATCCAGCAGGAGCAGGTGGACCTGGGAGAACGCGCACATGGCCACAATGCCGGGGATCACAAAGAATAACAATCCCAGCCCCACAATGACTGTTTGTATCAACCGGATCAAAATTCCTCGAAGGAAGTAGTTGAACCCTTCGAATAAACTTCGGAATCCCAGAGTCTCGCCTTTGACCGTCTCCCGGATATAGTAGATATACCCCAAAGCCATAATCCACCGGAAGATCAGGAACATGACGAAAAAAAGCGTCCCCAGTGCGGTGAAGGTAAACACCGGAAACTCGGCGGGCACTGTGAGCACGCCGTGTTGAACAGCGGCTGCAAATGCTGTCGCCCACTGCTCGCGTGTTTCCATTTGGAATTGTCCCACATCCGACAGGGCCAAATCCATCTGCTCCAGGATCAGGATAATGAGAAGAAATGTCATCGTGACGATAAACAGACTCGGCCTGCGAGGCGTCAGCATTACTTTTTTGGCTTGTCTTTTGATTTGTTGCCTGTCCAACTGTGTCTCCGCCTCCCGGGGGGTCTTCCATTTCTCATGTGACCGGATTTGAAAAAATCTTCTTTCGGTATTCTATCAGAAATTTGGCGCTATGTAAATTCAAATCCCGTTAACATTTAGTGAACTTGCCAAAAAGCGCAAAACCACCAACGTCACCCTTGACAATGAATCCCAGACACTGTACTATATCTTTACTCTATAAGAGAAACGACCACAATATATTGTGGTTTGCACCATTCAGAGGGAGGAGACCATGATCGTGACAAATACTATTACTGTCATCAAAAAGCGGGATGGCCGCTTAGCGCCGTTTCACACGGAAAAGATCGCCGAAGCCATCCACAAGGCCTTTGTGGCCACGGATCAGCCGGACAGCGAGGAACTTGCCGCAGGGTTAGCTGAGGAGGTCATTTCCAGACTGGAAATGGAGGGCGAGACCCAGCCGGATGTAGAACACATACAAGATATAGTAGAGACCGTCCTCATGGACAACGGCTACGACGCCACCGCCAAGGCGTATATCCTCTACCGCTCCGAGCGGAGCCGCCTCCGGGAGATGAAATCCCGGCTCATGCGCCGCTACGAGGAGATCACCTTCTCAGACGCCAGGGATTCGGACATCAAGCGGGAGAACGCCAACATCGACGGGGACACGGCCATGGGCGTCATGCTCAAGTTCGGCTCCGAAGGGGCAAAGCAATTTTACCACAACTACGTGTTAAATCGAGACTTCGCCCAGGCCCACGCAGAGGGCGATATCCACATCCACGACCTGGATTTCTTGACCCTGACAACCACCTGTTGTCAGATTGATATTCTCAAGCTCTTCAAAGGGGGCTTCTCCACCGGCCACGGCACCCTGCGGGAGCCCAATGATATTAACTCCTACGCCGCACTGGCCTGTATCGCCATCCAGTCTAACCAAAACGACCAGCACGGCGGCCAGAGCATCATCAACTTCGACTACGGCATGGCCCAGGGGGTAGCCAAGACTTTTGTACGCCTGTATCGGCAAAATCTGACCAAGGCCCTCATGCTCTGGAAGGAAATGCCCGACCCGGAAACGGAGATCCGGGCCATTATCCAGGAGATTTACAACACCCACGGCCTGCGCCCCACCTTAGAGGGATACGATACCTATCTGGAAAAAGAGCTGCCGATCCTGACGGCCCGCTTCGGCGATGAGGCGGCCATGCAAAAGGCCCAGGCCCTGGCCGTCCACCACGCCGCAAAAGAGACGGACCGTGCCACATTCCAAGCCATGGAGGCCTTTATCCACAACCTGAACACCATGCACTCCCGGGCCGGCGCCCAGACGCCTTTCTCCTCCATCAACTACGGCATGGACACCTCCCCCGAGGGCCGGATGGTCATCCGCAACGTCCTGCTCACCACGGAAGAGGGGTTAGGCGGCGGAGAGACGCCTATTTTCCCCATCCAGGTCTTCCGGGTCAAAGACGGGATCAGCTTAAACCAGGGCGAGGCCAACTATGACCTGTTCAAATTGGCCTGCCGGGTCAGCGCCAAGCGGCTCTTCCCCAACTTTGCCTTTGTAGATGCGCCGTTTAATATCCAGTTCTATGACGGCCGCCCAGAGACAGAGATCGCCTACATGGGCTGCCGGACACGGGTCATCTCCAACATCCACGACCCCAGCCAACAGATCGGCAACGGCCGGGGGAACCTGAGCTTTACCTCCATCAACCTCCCCCGGTTGGCCATCCTGGCCGAGGGGGATGTGGACAAGTTCTTTGCATCTCTGGATGAAAAGATGGATCTGGTCTGCAACCAGCTCTTGGAGCGATTTGAAATCCAGGCCTGTAAGAAAGTGTACAACTTCCCCTTCCTCATGGGCCAGGGCATCTGGCTGGACAGCGAAAAACTGGATTGGAACGACGAGATCAGAGAGGTCTTAAAGCACGGCACCCTCACCCTGGGTTTTATCGGCCTGGCGGAGACCCTGAAAGCCCTGCTGGGCGCCCACCACGGCGAGAGCGAAGAAGCTCAGGCCCTCGGTTTGGAGATCATCCGCCACATGCGGGCCAGGCTGGATGCAAAGAGCAAGGAAATGCGGCTCAATTTCTCTCTCATCGCCACCCCCGCCGAGGGATTGTCCGGCCGGTTTGTCAAGATGGACCGAACCCAGTTCGGAGACATGGAGGGGATCACCGATAAGGAGTATTACACCAACGGATTCCACATTCCGGTGTACTACGACATTACCGCCTTTGATAAAATCCGCCTGGAGGCCCCCTATCACGCCTTCACCAACGCCGGACACATCAGCTACGTAGAGATGGACGGCGACCCCAGCGAGAACCTGGAGGCCTTTGAGAAGATCGTCCGCTTTATGCAACAGTCCGGCGTGGGCTACGGCTCCATCAACCACCCCATTGACCGGGATCCCGTCTGCGGCTTCTCCGGCATCATCAAAGACCAGTGCCCCGGCTGCGGCCGCAAAGAGGATGACGATGTGCCCTTTGACCGTATCCGCCGCATCACCGGCTACCTGGTGGGCACCTTGGATCGGTTCAACAACGCCAAACGGGCCGAAGAGCGGGATCGCCTCAAGCACGGCTGTTAATCCACAATATCGCAAAGCGCAGGGCGGGGAGAGAATCCCTGTCCTGCGCTTCGTTTTTCTTTTTGCTACTCTTTGGTCAGAAGGGCGGTGGACGGAGGGAGGCCCCCTCAAAACAACGACAACTGTTCGCCATACCCCTGCTGATACCATCGGGTGATGCTTTTCATCATATACAGCAACTCCAGCCGGTTGCATTCACTGACAAATATCTCCCACAGGCGCTTTGCCCTGGGGCTGGGGCAGTTGTACCGCGTGCCGTAGCGTTTGATGTACTTTTCCTTTACGTATGGAAACAGCGCGTCCAAATTCTTGTAATAATACTCCCGATTGCCCTCCCGCAGTGTCATACCGAGCGCCGGATAGACGAAGGCCGCCCCCGCATCTTTTGCCCGGTTCACAATAGCGGTGATATTTTCCGGCGTATCGTTGAGAAAGGGCAAAATCGGCATCATCAACACCCCGCAGGGGATGCCCCGGTCAGACAACGCCTTGATCGCCGCAAATCGCTCTGTTGCGCTGGGTGCGCGGGGCTCAATTTTGCGGCACAGGTCGTCGTCGGCTGTGGTGATGGTGATTTTCACAAGGACGGGCATATAGCGTTTAATATCTTGCAAAATATCAATGTCCCGGGCGACCAGGGTGCTCTTCGTATCAATGGCGACGCCGAACTGATACGCAAGGATCAGCTCCAGCCCATTGCGGGTGAGGCAGAGTTCCCGCTCCAAGGGATTATAGGGATCGCTCATGGCCCCCGTGGCGACGACGCCGGGTTTTGCACGGCGGCGCAGATCGTCCCGGATGATCCGCAGGGCGTCTTGTTTCACTTTGACCGTGCCAAAGTTGGGATCACCGTAGCAGAGGCTCCGGCTGTCGCAGTAGATACAGCCGTGTGAACACCCGCGGTAGATGTTCATGTTGTAATCGGCACCGAACCACGCGGCGGGGGATTTGGTCTTCATGACAATCTGTTTGGCGGGGACAAATTCCATAGGACACCCCTTTCTCACAGAGCGGGCCGGGAGCGGCCCGCAAAGCGGGTGTTTCCTGGATGTTTTTTATCCAGGAAACGGCTCACTCAACCTTCGTCTCTTCCGGAGCCGCCGCTATGGGCGGCGGTTCCGGCCCGTAGGCCGTGGTCTCCGTGGGCATGGATTTCCGCTCCAATCGTTTGTTGGACAAATAGCGGACCCCCGCATAGATCACCGAGAACACGGGGACACCGCAGATCATGCCCACAAACCCGAACAGTCCGCCGCCCACCAGGATGGAGATCATCACCCACAGGCCGCTGATCCCCGTGGTAGTGGACAAGATCCGGGGGCCGATAAAGTTCCCGTCCACCAGTTGCAGTGCGACGATAAAGATGATAAAGATCACGCCCTGGGCAGGGTCCTCCATGAGGATCAACAGGGCCGAGGGGATGCCGCCGATAAACGGTCCGAAGTAGGGGATTATGTTCGTAACACCCACGATCACACTGACCAGGGCCGTGTATGGCATCTGCATCAGGGAGAGCGCGATAAAGGTGATCCCCCCCACAATGAGCGCGTCCACAAAGCGGCCCAAAAAGAATCTGCCGAAGGCCCGGTCCAGATAGTGTGCGGCATTTAGCACAACGGACACACGCTTAGGCGGCATCATGCTGTAGAACAGTTTTTTCAACTGGGCAGCTAAAATCTCCCGGTTATACATGATGTAGACGGAGAGCACCATACCCAAAACCAGGTTGACCGCGATCCGAATGACTTCAAACAGTCCCGCCGTCACGGCCAGGATGACAATATCCAGATTGGGCAAAAGGGTCCCGTCCACCCAGGCATACAAGAGATTTTCCCCTTCTTCCAGCAAGTCGATGGTCACCGCCTCTAAGGCGGGAATCCCGTCTAAGAACCGCTGTGCAAGCCCTGCGATCTCCGCAAAATAGCCGGGGAGGCTGTCGATGAGGCCCTCTATGCTGGAGTAGACCTCCGGCAACAGGGTGAGCAGAAGTATGGCCACCACCAGGAGGGTGATGGTCACCGCCAGTAGGATCCCCACGGCCCGGAAAATCCGCTTTTTGAGCACGGGACGCTTTGTAAGAAACCGTCCGCCGATTTTATGCAGCATCTTTTCCAGCCAACGGGCAAAAGGCGTCAGCATATAGGCGAAGATGAACCCCCAGACAATGGGCGCCATGGTCCGGCCGACCATCCCAAAGAACGCCCGCATATAGCTCCACTGATGGATGGAGAAATAGAAAATCAAGCTGCACACGATCACCAAAAAGGCCGTGATGCCCCAGTGCAGATAGTGCGGTTCCCATTTAAATCGTTTCATGTGGATTCCTCGCCTTACTCGTATTTTGTCCGCTGGCCGCCGATGCGCTTTGGGCGGCTTTTCGCGCAGATCAAGTGGGCTTTTCCGATAAATCGGATATCCAGCCGCACGGGGACCGCCACGGGGATAAGGTGCATCCCGATAAGCGTCCCGCCGATATCCATCCCGGCCTGGGCCCGGATACGCTCCACCAGCACAGGATGGTCAAAGCGGCTCCAGGTCACGGCGGCGAAAGCGCCCCCCGCGTCGGGATAGGGCACGGCGGATACGATCTCCAGACCGGTCTCTTCCGCTGTGACCCGCTCTACCACCAGGGCCCGGTTTAAGTGCTCACAGCACTGTACCCCGAGGGCGATGTCAGCCGCCTGTAAGATAGGATAGAGCCCGTCAAAGACAGCGGCGGCGACCTCTAAACTCCCGGCCCTGCCGATGTGCTCTCCCGCCACCTCGCTGGTGGAACAGCCCACCACAAAGATATCCCCCGGCCGGAGGTTCGCCTCCCGCAACAGGGTCCGGACGGCCTGATTGGTCTCTGTTTGGATTGTTTGCAGTTGCATTGCACAACCTCCCTTTTCGATGTACCCATTCGCCCTTGTAGAGACGGCAACCAGCCGCCCCCGATGCGTCCTTGACCTAAGCTCCTTTTCCAAAGGAGCTGTCGGCGTAGCCGACTGAGGATTGCCCTTCGGCCCCCTCGTTTTGAGGGGGCCGTCAGGCGCAGCCTGACTGGGGGAGAACTGGGGGAGCCCGCCGATGCCATCAACTACAACGCCTCCATAATTGCCGCCATCATATCCGTGCGCTGGAAGGGGGTGATGAGATAGTAGCCATCTATATCCGTTGCGATCTCGCCCGCTATCTCCAGAGACAACTCGACCCCCAGTTTGGCGGCGTCCGCCTTCGATAAATCCCGGTACCGCTCCACGGTGTCCGGGTCCACCTCCATGCCCTGGAGTTCCCCGGCGATGAACTGGGCGTTGCGATAGCTGACAATGGGCATAATGCCGCCTAGAATCTTGCAGTCCAGGGCATCTTTCGCCCGGCGCAAATTATCCATTCCCCGCCGGGTCATAATGGGCTGGGTTAAGAGCAGCTCCACGCCGTTTTCCACCTTTTCACGGGCCAGTCCTAACTGGACATTGAAATTTTTCGCATTGACATTCAACGCCCCGCCCATGAGAAAGGGGGTCTGGAACAACTCTTCGTTTAAGGTCTGGATATACTTGGCCAGCATCCGGGCGTTGAAGTTGTACACACTCTTCACCGCATCCCGCTCCGCCGTGGGAACCGGGTCCCCGGTGACGATCAGGACGTTGTGCACCCCCTCGGCGGAGAGGCCCAGGAGCAGCGCTCTGGTGGCGTTTAGATTCCGATCCCTACAGGTCAGATGGGGCAGGGCATCTATGCCCAATTCCCGCCGGAGCTTACAGGCCACAATACTGCTGTCCATCCGGGAGCGGGCCACGGGGCAGTCGGCAATGGTGATTACATCCGCGCCGCAGGATTGGAGCAGTTTGGCCCCCTCCATGTATTTGGAGATGTTGCAATCCAGAGGAGAGTCCAACTCCACTGCCACAACCCGCTGACCGGCCATGAGCTTTTCCCGAAAGCGATTTTCACCCGGTTCCGTAGCGGTTGGCGATATTGGCTCTCTCGGTGCCGCGGTGACCGATAGAGGGGGGCGGTCCCCCCGCAACACCTGGACGGTCTTGCGCATATACTCCGGCGTCGTCCCGCAACAGCCGCCCAGGATTGCAACGCCCTGATCCGCCATCTCCCGGAGCCGGGCGGCGAAGTAATCCCCGCTGCCGCCGTATACGGTGCGCCGCCCCACCACCGTGGGATATCCGGCGTTGGGCATGAGGGACAGGGGATACCGGGCCGTGTCCATCTCCCGGATCAGCGGGAGCAGATGCCCCGGCCCGGAGACGCAGTTGAACCCGGCGGCGTCCGCCAGATGATCGTCGATGATTCCCTGCACCAGCTCCCCCCCGGCACGGCCCTCTGGGGTGAATCCGTCGGGAGAGACGGCGAAAGAGGCCATGAGATAAGCCTCGGTTGCCGCCCCCCGGATATGGGCCGCAAGGGGGCGGATTAGTTCGTCACCGGAGAAGGTCTCAAAGAGAAAATTCGTGGCCCCCAAGGCCAGAAATTCATCCACGAGGGCCTGATAAATAGGGAGGGCGTCCTCGCCCCCGGGAATCGGGGGGCCGAAGTCGGCGAAGATAGCCGCATCTCGATCCGCCACGGATTCTTGGGCGATGGCCCAGGCGCAATGCAAGAGGTCTTTTGCCTCGGCCAGCCCCCGCTCCCATGCAATGGCGGCGAGACCGAAGGTATTGGTCTTAATGGCGCGGCACCCGGCGTCTATATAGGCTCTGTGGATTTCGCCGATTAAGGCGGGTTCCGTCCGGTTGGCAAATTCGCACTGGGTTGCAGGCGCTTTGCTCTGCGTGACGTAATAGGTTCCCATGGCCCCGTCGAACAGCAGGGGGCCTTGGGCTAATTTCCGCTGTATGTCCCCTCTACTCACCAAATACCTCCCCGGCCCAGGTGACGCCGTCTCTGGCGTCTCTGGCGTAGAAATCCGCGCCCATCTCCCGGGCGTATTCCGGTGTCAGCACGGCGCCGCCCACCATGATCTTGCAATTACGATCCGCCCCTTTCAGTGCGGCGATGGTATCCGCCATACTCCCCAGGGTGGTGGTCATGAGGGCGCTGAGACCCACCAGCCGGATATTCTCCCGGACGACTGTCTCCACGATTCGCTCCGGCGGAACATCTCTCCCCAGGTCAATGACCCGGTAACTGTAGTTTTCCAAGAGGACCTTGACGATGTTCTTGCCAATATCGTGGATATCGCCCTTGACGGTTGCCAGGACAATGACGCCTTTCTCCAACGGAGCTGCCCCCCGTTCGGCCAGCCGTTCCTTAATGAGATCAAAGGCGGCCCCGGCGGCACTGGCAGCGTTGAGAAGCTGGGGTAAAAACAACTCCCCCGCCTCAAACCGCCGGCCCACCTGATCCAGGGCGGGGATGAGCAAGGTTTGCACAAGTTCCACCTCGTCCCAGGTCTTCAGAAGCGATGCGGTGATGGAACGGGCCTCGTCCCGCAGACCCTTGCAGATGGCGTAGGTGATATCGTGATTCCCGGCGGCGGCAACAGGTACCGGAGCGGTTTCCTCTGCAGAGAACCGAGGGATAAAGCTGGCCCCGTCTGGGTCGGCCTGGGTCAACAGCCGAAAGGCGGCGACGGCGTCCATCATCCCCTGATCGGCAGGGTTACAAATCGGCAGGGTGAGGCCCGCTTCCAAAGCCATGGTCAAAAAGGTCTGGTTAATCAGCGGCCGGTTGGGCAATCCGAAAGAGATATTGGACACCCCCAACACCGTCTGTAAACCCAACTCCCGCCGCACCCTGCGGACGGCTTTCAGTGTCTCCGCCGCCCCCTGGGGCTGGGCGGAGGCCGTCAAAGTCAGGCAGTCGATGAACACGTCCGCTGGGGGGATGTCATAGGCCAAAGCGGCATCCAAAATCCGCCGGGCGATCTCCAGCCGCTCTTCAGCGGTCTCCGGGATGCCCTGTTCATCCAGGGTCAGGCCGACGACAGCCGCGCCGTATTTTTTCACCAGGGGCAGTATCCGATCCAGTGCTGCCTGTTCGCCGTTGACAGAATTGACAATGGCCTTGCCCGCGTACACGCGCAGTCCAGCTTCCAACGCATCCGGATTGCTGGAGTCGATCACCAACGGCAACCCCGTCACCGACTGGATGGCGGGAACAATCCGCGCCATGAGCGCCGGCTCATCCAACGCCGGCACGCCCACGTTGACATCCAATAAATCCGCCCCGGCGGCCTCCTGTTCGATGGCCTGGGCCAGAATATAGTCCAGATTCCCGTCTATGAGGGCCCGGCGGAACGCCTTCTTCCCCGTGGGGTTAATCCGCTCCCCAATGACCTCCACGCCGCTGATTTCCACCGCCCGGGTGGCAGAGCAGACCACGCTTTTCCGCTCCCGCGACGGCCGAGTGGGCGGATTCACTCCCGCCAGCCGATCTTTGAGGGCCGTGATATACGCCGGACTTGTCCCGCAACAGCCGCCGATGATCGTGACGCCCAGGGCCGTGAGATCCGCCACAGCGGCGGCAAAGTCCGCCGGGGGAAGATCGTAACTCCCCGTGGCGGGGTTCGGCAGTCCGGCGTTGGGTTTGACAATAACGGGCAACTCCGTGGCGGCGACGATCCGGGCCACCACGTCAGTCATCTCCTTCGGCCCCGTGGAGCAGTTGATCCCCAGGGCGTCGGCCCCCAGACCGCTTGTCACCATGGCGAAGCTCTCCGGCAGACACCCCGTAAATGTCCGACCGTCGGGCTGAAAGGTCATGGTCACAAAGACCGGCAGATCGGAGCACTCTTTCACGGCCAAAATCGCCGCCCGGACTTCGTTTAAGTCCGTCATGGTCTCCATAAAGACCAGATCCACCCCTGCATCCCGCCCCGCCTCCACCTGTTCCCGGAACAAATCATAGGCGTCGTCAAAGGCCAGCGTCCCCAGTGGAGCCAACAATTCCCCGATGGGGCCAATGTCCAAGGCCACCAAGGTGTCTGCGGCCGCCGCCCGCCGCGCCGCCGATACGGCGGCTTGGATCACCTGCTCCGGCGTATACCCCGTGCCGCGAAGCTTTCGCCCATTGGCTCCAAAGGTATTGGCGAGGAGAATACCACTGCCCGCCGCCGCGTATTGCCTGTGTATCTGCGCGATCAGGTCGGGATTTGTCATATTCAAACACACGGGATTCCCGCCCGCATCCAGCCCGCTCTGTTGGAGCATGGTTCCCATGGCGCCGTCTAAGTATATGAATCCAGACAGGGCGTTATGTAACAGGCGATTTCGATTTCCCACAGATATTCCCCGCCTTTCTCAAAATGCAGCTATCTACTGCCAGACACCCGTTACAACCGGTCCATTTCCCCGCTATTTGCCCGCTATAAAGCCCCCATACCGCCGTTACAGATTTGCGGGGCGTCAACAAATATTGCGATGTGACCGAAACCCCAATCCGCCGGGCCGTATCCAACAGTTCACAGATATCCCGTTGCTGGGACAGGGGCAGATCCCCATACCCAGGAGAGAACCGTCCGCCTAAGTGCAAATTTTCCATTTTCGCCCAATCCGCGACCTCGGCTTGGAGCATGTCGCAAATCTGCTCCACCGCCGCATCCGCCGTAGCGTCCAATATAACCGCCAGGGCCATATCCGCCACCTGGGCCCGCCGGAGGGCCGCCTCTATAGGCGCACCCAGGGTGACCGCCATCAGCACACACTGATCCGCACCCTCCAAATGAACCAGAATGTCCTCCCCCCCCAGGGCCACCCGCGTCCCCTGGAGCCGGAGCACATCCCCGTCCCGATTAAGCGAAAACACCCCATAGACAGACCGGGGCTCCGCCAAGTTCAATACCATATCCTGCGCTTGATCCAGTTGAGATTCCACCTGTGCATCCAGCGCCCCGCCGGAGTGGCCCAGATAGCGCAGGACTTCTGTACGGTTGATGGTTGTTAGTTTCATTTGATGTCCTTTTGTACACGGTTATTGGTGCATAAGCTCCTTTTTCAACTGACGCCCCAAGAGCGAAGCGATTGGCCCGGCGGAAGGGGTGCCTGCGGTGCAAAGGAGCTGTCAGCGATAGCTGACTGAGGATTGCCCTTGACCTGCGGCGCAGGGATAATCCGACCTCAGAGCTTCGCTCTGCCACCTCCTTTGAATCGAGGGAGGCTTTCGCCCTTGACCTTCGGCCCCCTCGTTTTGAGGGGGCTGTCAGCGAAGCTGACTGGGGGAGACTGGGGGAGGGGGGCTCCCCTACCAACTCCATACAAAAGTCGCAGATTCCGGAAACAGAACAAGCTTGACGACAGCGGATACGAGAAAAAATATTCCCATGCAAATGAAGAAATACCACCAACGCTTTTCCCTCGGCATCCCCTGTTTCTCTCCCTGTATGAGCGCACCAATCATAATGCCGCACAACGCTGCCATCAGCAGGTATACTACGGTGATAAGCAGGGTCCCGGAGACAAAGAAATAGACCAGCGTGGCTACAACTCCTATGCCTACGATAATCATACTAACTGCAAGAAAAACTTTAAGAAAAACTTTCACAACAGCCCCCCGCCATACACGAACAGGGGATTTCCGCACAGTGGGAACTGCACGGAAATCCCCCGCTGTCGTTCAAAAGGTGATTAGCCTAAGTTGAAAAATGCGTCCGCGCCAGCGTATTCTGCCGCTTCGTCCAGCTCTTCTTCGATCCGGAGCAGTTGGTTGTACTTCGCCACCCGATCGGAGCGGGAGGGTGCGCCGGTTTTGATCTGTCCGGCGTTGACAGCCACTGCGATGTCGGAGATGGTGGAATCTTCCGTCTCGCCGGAGCGGTGGGAGATGACCGCCGTGTACCCGGCCCGGTTGGCCATCTGGATGGCGTCCAAGGTCTCCGTGAGGGAGCCGATCTGGTTGACTTTGACCAAAATAGAGTTGCCCACGCCGTCTTTGATGCCCCGGCTCAAACGCTCTACGTTGGTGACGAACAGGTCGTCGCCTACGAGCTGGATTCTATCCCCCAGGGCGTCCGTGAGGAGCTTCCAGCCTTCCCAATCGTCCTCTGCCATGGAGTCCTCCAGGGAGATGATGGGATATTTGTCCGCAAAGTACACCCACATGTCGCAGAGTTCTTGCTTAGTGAGTTTCTTCTGGAGCTTCGGCATGAGATAGGTGCCGTCCTCCTGATACCACTCGCTGGTGGCGGCGTCGATGGCGATTTTGAAGTCCGTACCCGCCTTGTATCCGGCCACTTCAATGGCCTCCATGATGAGTTTTAGGGCCTCTTCGTCGTTGGCCAGGTCGGGGGCGAATCCGCCCTCGTCGCCTACGGCAGTGCTGCCGCCTTTTTTGGTGATGACTTTCTTCAGGGCGTGGAATACCTCGGCGCCCATGCGGAGGGCCTCCTGGAAGCAGGGTGCGCCCACGGGCATGACCATGAACTCCTGGATATCCACGTTATTTGATGCGTGTGCGCCGCCGTTGATGATGTTCATCATGGGTACGGGTAACGTCTTGGCATTCACGCCGCCGATATAGGTGTAGAGGGGCATTCCCAGGGCCTCTGCGGCGGCTCTCGCCACGGCCATGGAGCAACCCAGGATGGCGTTTGCGCCCAGACGGCTCTTGTTGGGGGTACCGTCCAGTTCGATGAGAACTTTGTCGATACCGACTTGCTCTAAGGCGTTGAGGCCCACCAGAACTTCGGCGATCTCGCCGTTGACGTGCTCCACGGCTTGGCTGACGCCTTTGCCCAGGTAGCGGGAGGCGTCCCCGTCTCTCAGCTCACACGCCTCGAAGATACCCGTGGAGGCGCCGGAGGGCACGGCGGCCCGGCCCATGAATCCGCCGTCTAAGACCACTTCCACTTCCACGGTGGGGTTGCCCCGGGAGTCCATAATCTCTCTGGCCAGTACGTCTACGATCTCTAGATATTCTCTCATATTCTTTCTCCTTTGAATAAAAATTTTCTATTGTTTTCTATAGCTTCTCCCGCCGCAGGCGGAGGAATACAGTAAAACTTGCAGCTCCGTGCTTCCCCCGCCTGTGGCGGAGAAGTAGGGTGCGACGCCCTCGGCGCACCGGGGTTTGGTCACGCATTGCGTGAAACGGTGCGCCGGGGGCGTCGCACCCTACAAAAATCACTTTACAATCAAACTCTGGCCCGTCATCTCTGCCGGCTGCTCTAGGCCCATAAGATCCAGCACGGTGGGTGCAATATCGCAGAGGCGGCCGGGTTTTAATCGGACATCGGCCCCCACGACGGTCAGGGGTACCAGATTGGTGGTGTGGGCCGTTTGAGGGGAACCGTCGGGCTCCATCATACTCTCAGCGTTGCCGTGGTCAGAGGTGACCAGGGCGATGCCGCCCATGTCCATGGTGGCCTGTACCGCCCGGGCCACGCATTGATCCACGGCCTCTACGGCCCGGACAGCCGCGTCGAACACGCCGGTGTGGCCCACCATGTCGCAGTTGGCGAAGTTTAGGATAATCACGTCGTACTGCCCGCTCTTGATCCGTTCCACGCTCTCGTCGGCAACGGCGTATGCACTCATCTCCGGGATGAGATCATAGGTGGGGAACTCCTTGGGGCTGGAGATCAATGCCCGATCCTCACCGGGGTAGCGCTCCTCCACGCCGCCGTTGAAGAAGAAGGTCACATGGGCGTATTTCTCCGTCTCAGCGATGCGGAGCTGGGTCAGCCCTAGGCCGGCAATATACTGGCCGAAGGTGTTGTGGATCGCCTCCGGGGGAAAGGCCACGGTGACGTTTGGCATCTCCTCGTCGTATTGGGTGGTGCAGACGTAGGTGACGGGAAAGTAGCCCTCCTTGCGGCCGAAGCCGTCAAAGTTGGGGTCTACAAAGGCCCGGGTGATTTCACGGGCCCGGTCGGGGCGGAAGTTGAAACAGATGATACTGTCCCCCGTGCCGATCATCCCCGCCGGATCGCAGACCACGGGGATGACGAACTCGTCCGTCACGCCCTCCTGATAGCTTTTTTCTATGGCATTCACCGGGTCGGGGTTTTGGATGCCCTGGCCCAGTACCATGGCGTTATAGGCGGCCTCTACCCGATCCCAGCGCTGGTCACGATCCATGGCGTAGAACCGACCCATGACCGTGGCCACCTTGCCGATGCCGATCGCTTTGCACTGTGCCACGCACTCCGCCACGAAGCCCGCACCGCTCTTGGGGGGCACGTCCCGGCCGTCTAAAAAACAGTGGAGGTATACCTGCTCCAACCCCTCCCGCTTGGCCATCTCCAACAGGCCCCAGACGTGGGTATTGTGGCTGTGGACACCGCCGTCGCTCATGAGGCCGATCAGATGCAGCGCCTTACCGTTCTCCTTTGCGGCGGACATGGCGGCCTTGAACACCGGATTCTCAAATAGGCTCCCGTCCCGGATGGCGGCGGTGATTTTGGGGAGGTCTTGATAGATCACCCGGCCTGCGCCCATATTGACGTGGCCCACTTCGCTGTTGCCCATCTGCCCGTCGGGCAGGCCTACATCTTCGCCGGAGGCCACCAGTTGGGTGGTGGGATATTTCTGAAACAATTCTGTCAAGAAAGGGGTGTGGGCCGCGTGGATGGCGCTGGTCTCCGGGTTCTTCCCCAGACCGTAGCCGTCCATGATAATCAATGTCGTCGGTGTTTTCAACTACTGTCTCCTTACTCTTGGTTCGCCGCTAAGACAATCTTGGCCAGCTCTTCCGGTTTGAGGGACGCGCCGCCGATGAGGCCGCCGTCAATGTCGGGCTGGGCCAGTAGCTCTTCAGCGTTTGCGGCGTTCATACTGCCGCCGTACTGGATGGTCACGCTCCGGGCGATCCGTGCGCCGTACATGGAGCGGATTACCGCACGGATTGCCGTACAGACCTCACCGGCCTGCTCCGCCGTGGCCGTCTTCCCGGTACCGATGGCCCAGATGGGCTCATAGGCGATGATGACTTTCCGCATCTGCTCCGGGGCGACCCCGGCTAAGGCCCGTTTGACCTGATAAGTGACGAGGTCCAGGGTCAGCCCCAGTTCCCGTGTCTCCAAACTCTCGCCCACGCAGACGATAGGGATCAGTTTGCTCCCCAGTGCGGCCAGGACTTTGACGTTGACCTGCTCGTCCGTCTCCCCGTGGTACTGCCGCCGCTCCGAGTGGCCAATGATGACGTATTTCGCCCCCGCATCCACCAGTTGCGCCCCGGACACCTCGCCGGTGTAGGCGCCGGACTGGTGGGCGCTCATATCTTGGCCGCCCACGGCCACTTTGCCCTCTTTGAAGGCCCGGACTGCCGCCGGGATCATTACGGCGGGGACGCACACGGCGATATCACACCACTTGGCCCGGGGGATCAGCGCGCGAAATTCCTCGGCAAAGCCTCGGATTTCTGAGGGGAGTTTATTCATCTTCCAGTTCCCTGCGATCACGGTCTTTCTGTATTTTCTGTTCATCCGCATCAACTCCTTATTTTCGGATCGTCCTATTTGTCCTCTAAGCAGGCCACGCCGGGGAGGACACGGCCTTCTAAAAACTCCAGAGACGCCCCGCCGCCGGTGGATACGTGGGTCATCTGCTCGGAGAGTCCGAACTGTTGGACGGCCGCGGCACTGTCGCCGCCGCCGATGATGGTGATTCCCTCACTTGCGGCCATGGCGTCGGCCACGGCACGGGTGCCGCCGGAGAAGGCGGGGAATTCAAACACGCCCATGGGGCCGTTCCAGATGACGGTTTTGGCGTTTTTGATCTCCTCGGCGAAGATCCGGCGGGTCTCCTCCCCGATGTCCAGACCCATGCGGTCGTCGGGGATCTCACCGGCGGTACAGAGGACGGGGGTGGCGTCGGGGGAAAACTCCGCCGCGGTCAATACATCTACGGGGAGCAAGAACTTGACGCCCTTTTCCTCCGCGGCCTCGATCATCTTCAGGGCGTAGTCCAGTTTATCCTCTTCGCAGAGACTCTGGCCGATTTTGCCGCCCTGGGCCTTGCAAAATGTATAACTCATGCCGCCGCCGATGATGATGGTGTCGGCTTTCTCCAACAGGTTCTGGATCACGCCCAGCTTATCGGAGACCTTGGCTCCGCCCAGGATGGCCACAAAGGGCCGCTGGGGCGTGGTGAGAGCCCCGCCCAGGACTTCCAGTTCCTTGGCTACCAAAAATCCGCTGACGGCGGGGAGATAATCCGCCACACCGGCGGTGGAGGCGTGGGCCCTGTGGACTGTGCCAAAGGCGTCGGAGACGAACACGTCTGCTAACTCTGCCAGAGATTTTGCAAAGGCGGGGTCGTTTTTCGTCTCCTCCTTGTGATAGCGCAGGTTTTCTAACAGGAGAATTTCGCCGGGTTTTAGATTTTTCGCCAAGGTCTGGGCATCTTCCCCGATGACGTCTTTTGCCATCTTCACAGGTACGCCTAAGAGGTCGGACAACCGCCGTGCCACGGGGGCCAGGCTCAACTCCGGGAGCCACTCCCCTTTGGGGCGGCCCAGATGGGAACAGCAGATAATGGCGGCACCCTTCTCCAGCAGATACCGGATGGTGGGCAGGCTTGCCACGATACGTTTGTCGTCGGTGATCTCCCCGGTCTGCTTGTCCAGCGGGACGTTGAAATCACAGCGGAGCAGAACTTTTTTTCCGGACACGTCAATATCCCGGATGGTTTTCTTATTGTAGTTCATTTCGCCTCTCCTTTATATGTCAATTTTATATGTTAAAATTACCACACCCATTGTACTTGTTTCCCTCGACTTTTTCAATGTTTATTTTAGAAAAAAAGCAAAAAAATCCGACAAAAAACCCCATATTGCGGGGAAATAATTCGGATTGTTTTATATTTTTATGAAAATGAGGATTGCGCAAGCGGGCGGGGTCTACTACAAAAGTGTTACAAACTATCGAATCAAAACGGGTTGGCATGATGAGCGGGTTATAATTTACGTTGACGGCAAGAAAAAGTGCTCTTTTTCTGTGAGGTTCGAGGGAATTGATCTGCTTCGCAGAGAGATTGAAAAAAAGGGCAGATTGCCCTAATAAAAACAGCCGCACCTCTCCGGGTGCGGCTGTCAGTCTATATCCATTAGTCGTGGGTGTGGGCTTTAAATACGTATTTCAGCACGGAAACCGTGTTTTGTATGTCCTCAACCTGATCTGGCAGGGCTTTCAGGGGTTTTAGTGTTTCAGCCAAGCCACTGTGCCCCTCGTAGAGCAGTCGCATCTGGGGCAAAATCGTATTTTCTTGTGTAATCTCAATCTTGGTCACACGGGCTTTGACTTCTGACATATCAGTTTTTAAATCCTGGATGTCGGCCTGCATAGAGGCTTGTCCCTGTTGGAGCTGTTCCAATTCGGCCTGCATAGAGGTTTGCCCCTGTTGAAGCTGTTCCAACATTGCAAGAATTTTATCTTCATTGCGCATAAACAAAATCCCTCCTTTTTCGCTACGGGCGGGCTGTGTCATTTTAGTCGTGGGTGTGGGCTTTAACAGCGTACTTGAGGACAGAAACCGTATTTTGTATATCTTCGATTTGAGCGGGTACATCCTTTAGCTTTTTAAGCCCTGCGGCCAACTCACTCTGTCCCTCGTAGAGCAATTGGATTCTAGGCAAGACATCGTTTTCCTGTGTGAGTGCAAACTTGGTTAGATCGGTCCGTATGTCGGTTATGTCAGTCCGCATATCAGTC
>Ga0123355_10004049_pt1 | contig 21250 bp, 9 predicted proteins | sample TergutEmb28metaG_3_FD_89872 | JGI IMG/M metagenome (GOLD analysis project Ga0123355, IMG submission 89872) | Embiratermes neotenicus P1 segment gut microbial communities from Petit-Saut dam, French Guiana - Emb289 P1 | ecosystem: Host-associated > Arthropoda: Insects > Digestive system > Gut ...
AAAAAAAAAAAAATAAAAAAAAAAAAAAAAAAAAAAAAAAAAAAAAAAAATAAAAAAAAAAAACAAAAAAAAAAAAAAAAAAAAAAAAAAAAAAAAAAAACTTAAACCTTACCTTATATAATCACCTTTACTTGCTCATGCTGTTAACAGCATCTGATTTCAAGCAGTCATGATGCTAAAAGGTGTTTCTTGTTGGTAATTCAGGTACCACACGAAAGGCTAAACATCCATGAATCCAAGTATCATTCAGAGATGGGCCCATGTCGGATGAAATCCTTATTAGAGGACAATGGCATGAATAGATGCCAATAACTGTCACAGTGCCAACCACTCTATGTTTTCCCCTAGTTTGCATAAAATTGTGACTAAGGATGAACTTGCCTTTATATTTAAAAACTACCTACCAATCAAAATACTAAAAAGAGCAAGGCACAAACTTTGTGGTGAGATCCATACCCGTGTACCATAATACTTGGTCATCTTGAATCTTGATGTCATGTTAAACTGCAATGGCTGGAAAATCTAAGTTAAATAAACGGTGATAAACTTGAATGTAGAATGTTCAGGATCAAGATGAAATATCTTACGGACAAAGTACTTCGAAGTAGAAAGAAGTGAATGAAAATCTGGCTCCGATTCGCACAATATTTTCAACAGGTGGAAGTGGTACTTCTCTTAATTATTGAATGAAGACCCAACGGAACACAGGCACACAGCTGACAAATCGTATGGTTCTTCTGCCGTTCAAGCGCAAAGTTTGGAACGGATAAATCGCCAACCGAGCACGTAATTACAAACGGTGTTTCTCATCTGTATTCGGAATATACCCGATGCTTTCTCGGCAATGAAGCACACTATCCTAAAGTGTCAGGTAGGTTCCTTCTGTTCCCTCAGGCAAAAATCGTTAACGTAGCTCTAATTAGGCCATGACCGACGCGGACCATATCCTTTCCATTTCTTTATTCACACACCACCTTAACAATCGACGAAATACATTATGTGGTGACAGCGTGGTTAAGCAAATCATTAATGCAGCGGGCTAGCAAGGCCGCGGTTGTCGTAACTGTCTCTAGTTAAGAATATTTACATACACACGTGCATTAACGAGCGCGATACACTGAACGGTGCACCCTTAACGCTGTCTCATTCTCAACGGTCAGCCACATAAAGGCTCAACACAGTTCGCAATCCCTCTGTTCTCCAGTCTAATTGGTTACTTTCTGGATTAGCAGGCCCATCTCAAAGTGAAATGTATGGAACAGGCCACAAGTCTAAATAATCTTTGTGGAAAGCGGAGTGTTTATTAAAGTATTTGTAAGTAACTCTCTGTACGTTTATTTTTTTAGCTTGTAAACTGTCTTTTCGTAAATATGTTAATCACAATCTGTACTCAAACGCACTTATAGTTTTACCTCTACTACGCAATCCATGCAGGTTCTTACGTTCCTTTTTATTAAGGGTAACGGCTAAACTGTACACCCAGCGAACTATCCAGAACGTGGTGCCCGTAACAGTAGATACACTTAATATAAATCGCCAGGTATTGATCACAGACCGCCAAAATTATCCACGCAACAGGTAACGCGCTGCCATCTGACATTCACATCTCGTAATTCCATCTGTCATACCCAAGAATTGCCACAAACGTCGAAGGTGTCTATCACTGTACCTAGGACTAAAAGGGACATCAAACGTTAATTTTCGAGGAATATCACGGTTATCAACGACGCGTAAAATTTTATGCGAATTTTTGGCGCTAATGTTTTGTTGTACGAAAACATACACCGTAAAGGTAAACCCAAAGCTTGTATAAAACAATAACACTGGCATACATAATAATGCCCAGAACATTAATACTGTATAATGCTAGGTAATACATTCTTTAACATCCTGGAAACGTCTGATATTTCAGAAATACATTAACAAATCAAAATTTCACCCACAAAGAAATTAAAGGCATAATAAATAAATTATGGAAATGCTATACTTGTTTTATACGGTCGTGAAACTTCTCTCTCCCAGTAAAGGAAGAGCCGGGGGTGGGGGGTTGTTCGAGAACAGGGTGCTGGGAAAAATATTTGGACCAAAGACGGAGAAAGTAAAATAATAAAATTTGCACGATGAGATTCATAATTTGTTCCCCTAGCAAATTATTTAGATGACGAAATCACAGTGGATGAGTTGGGGAAGTTGTGTGTCGAGCATGAGGGAGAATAGATTCATTCTAGGTTTTCGATGGAAAACAAACAGGCCATTCGTAAAAGCTAGGCACAGAGGACGAGGAGCATAGTATCTCAACGAAATAGGATTGAAGCGCGTGGATTGAACTCATCTGGCATCTTGCAGGCTCGTTCGATAAAACGAAATTTCCTAAACAGCTGAGGCCACGATAGATTCTCAAGGACAGCCTCTGCACTGAGTTTGCTGCATTCTGGAAATGCTTGATAACACTTCATAATGATTTGCCTTTCCAGCATCGAAGACGTTGAGACTAAAATGACTATACCTACGGTTCCGTAGGGGTAAGAAAGCTGCTCTCACACATAAGACTGAAGAATGTGATAAGAGGGCGGTGAAGAGAGTATTTGGACCGACGACGGGAGAAGAAACTGCCGACAAGAAAATTATAATCATCAGTTTCATAACGTTTACTCGTACTACCCACCACTGAATACTGGTGTGATCGAATTAATTAATTAAGGCATACAGCAAGCACGGGGATAGAAATGCATACAAAAGTTTTGCCGTAAAACTGGAAGGTGATCATTGTGAAGACGTAGACGTAGATGGGAGGACACCATTAAAATTGAATTCATATAAGCAGGTAGTGGACTGGATTAGCCTGGTTCAACGTAAGGGCCAGGGATGGCCCGGTCATCCTGATTCGGTTGATTTTGTCCAGTTACGTTTCACAGGTATGTTCTCATTCACCGCAATGTTGCGAATATGTTCCGGATAAAATTTTTTATCACAATGACTAAGGGAATCTATCGCAGTTTTTGGTGGAATTCTTCAAGCTGTTTCATTAATGTTAACGTTGGTGCCAAATTTCTTATTTCCCTCTCCGATGTGACATCGTTGCACTCAGGAATATCCCTATTATAAACCCTGTAAGATACAGAAAACTTACTGAGACTTGACCAGGTCTCTACCAGGTAGGCAAGAGCGAGGAAAAGTAATCAATATCTTGGTGCTTAATAATCTGTCATTTAATTGACTTACGACGTGGTCACTGAATGGCATGAAGACAGGTCTACAGTAGTAATCAGCAATCCGTCCTGACACATTAACACGATATATTTGTTTTGAAGCACTTCGTGATCGTTGCAATTCCGTCCCAAGTGATTTAGTTTTTCTAGAAGCCAGTCACAGATATCGTGGAATGTGTCTTGCAATTTATTTCTCACGTCGTTTAACTGCACAGATATCAGAAATGTGATTTGGTGCAAATACAAGATTACAATCTGTAATGTACAGGAGACGCATTTCTGTACGGCGTACAGCGATTAAAGAAAGGAGTTCACAGAACAAAATTCTTAAGAATTGTTGCAGCTGAAAATGAATCTATCATGCAAGGCACTAATTTCTCGCACAGTATGCAAGTTTTGTTTTGCTTTATTCTGCAGTATTTAGAGAAATCACTCTATGCAATGCTTCATTTTAGGCGTACTTCAAACACTATAAATGTTTCACCTGATTCGAATGTAGTTTTATATACTTTGTATATCTGCTGCGTTTCCATTGGCTAAGTTTAACGCATGAGAGGGGCAGTAACACAGACGGACTGCGGAATTAACGACGATTTGATGTTTTGTACACCTTGGAACTTTCCACTGGTAACACCCCACTGTAACCTTGACCTCAAAAGTATGTCAGATCAATTCCAAAACTTTTCAAAATTTCAACAAGTGAACAGGCTAGTTCACGGCCCGATGTGTTACTTGCCACACTAATTGCAAAAACTGTTCACACACCTTAATTTCAGTTCCACCCACATACCGTACATAAAGCGAAAATTGTTCGGTGGTGGAAATTGTGGTAGTTTCATCTGCAAATACTGAAAATATTTAGCAGAACTTATTCTGAACACTATTGTTTGCAATACAAAATCATTATAGGTATTCAGAATTTCATCTGTATCTTCCCACTTATTTTTTGAGCATGTTTGAGCACGTTCCCTTAAATCTTCATCTCCGGCGTCAGTCCCGAACCGTAGTGTTCACGAAAGTTACGTTCATTTGCACTCTGTTCGTTGTGTATATAAAATAAGCCCAAGCATTTTATGATAACGTCGCGACGTCTTCGGAAAAAAAAAAGAATGATAATCGGAATTAATATTTCCATATTTAGTTCAGCTTGTGCATTTTTTTTAAAATCTAGTTGTTTGCCAACAGAAATAAACTTTCCACTGCGTTCATCTAGCAGTCTCTCGTAAAAAGAGACTGAATTTGCACATGAATTATTCTTCTGATAATTCCCAAAACATTCTGGTGTACGCTTCCACTTCGAAAATCCACACATTCCTAATTTCTTTGCCGCTTGTCAGCCTGACATTCCAACATCTAGAGGTGCATGACACACACAATATTTGCAATGAACTGAGTCTTATTGTTTTGAACGTGGAAGCCATTTGTACCTCAGAAAATCGCCTTTTAAACTTTTCGCTGCAATTAGCTGTTGGGAAGTTGTAATTTATACCGGGTTCCAATATACTATGCGACTTTTGTAACTTTTCATCATTTGATATATTCTTACATATTTTTCTTATAACTGTTACATCGTCTGGTTTTTTTTTTTGGTCAATTCCTCGCCTGGCGTGTCTTCATATTGTTCCCCTGTTACGGTATTTGCAGTTTCTTGTACCGTAGATTCGTTATCATATATTGCTGTTTCTGTTCCTTGGATCATTTGGTTCTTCCGTGGAATTAGTCCTTATTTTTTAAAATATTTTGTTTCTTTCATTCTCTTTTTCTTTCGTTTGCAATCAATGGTACCTGGTTACGTTGAAATAAAATTAAGTTGACCATTTTAATCTATTCTTCTGGCACGCCCTATACACATCTGAGTCAAGGTGTTGGTGCCTGCTTTTTAAGGGTAATTATATGACTGTAGTTTCAGGGTATATTACGAGCACAAGAGTGGGCTGTAACCCACTCCCAGCGACTGGGCTATCTTAAGTGTAACCGTTCCTAATCCCACTGCTAACACTTCCGCAGTAACACCACAGTAACTTTTCACGTACAATTTGCGACTGACATTCAGTCTGACTGTATTCCCGTGCAATATTACACTGCCTTTGCGAACATCTGCATTCTATTTCAAGTTTTCGGGACAAACAACATCAGCGCCCCTGCAGTTCCGAAGGAAAATTCCAACAGGCTAGAAGTCCGTTTACCTCACGGTAAGAAAAACACCACACAACGGTGCGGCTAACCAGCCCTCATTCACCAGTAATGCTAACTTTCAAAGTTGAAATAGGACCTGAAATCCTCACCGACAATAGTCAATAAAACCACGTCTGCGTGTCTTACTAAACAATGAACATGCTACCTTATTCAAAAAGACTGCACACCGAAAGCTTTCAGACAAAACTGCCCAAGGTTTAATCACAGACAAAGACTGCAAATTTATGACACACACTACCTTCTTGCCATTGGAATACCAGGCGCCTGGTAAGGTCAGCCTATAAACTAAACCCTAGTCCTTCCTGTGAAAACCACTTAACTGAATTGAAAACGCCATTCAGAAATGCACTTAAGGTCGCTGGACAATGACTAAATAAAGATCCTACCTGAAATTCCAACTGCACAAGAATAGAAACACAGCCTCTGGGAATCCCACTTCCAAATCTCCAAGCCGACAGCTGGTTAGGTTACAGAGAAAATTAAAAATGAGAAAGAAAGTGTCCACACACGCCGAAGTTTTTTTTTTTTAATTCCTATGTACTAGTTATCGGAAGATTACAGTGACCGGTTTCGGCTGAAGGGTAATCTCGTTAAACGTTTTACATAATCCAGTCTATAATTTTATTAAATTTCGACTGGGGGGGGGGCTGCATTCGGGAAGCCCCGCCCCGGGTACACCAACGCCTCAATACGCTCACGTGCATGATTCCTCGACACTCGACAGAACTTTTGATTCTCTCACAAGGAAAACACAATTCCAACGTTCTAACTGTTGCGTAGGTATAAAACTGAATAACCATGAGCAAATGCTCATTTTCCACATGCATGACCCAACATCAGCCAAAACGTGTTGCAATTACTTCAAAACATCTTAGAACACATCTAGACTAATGCACTCGGAAGAGCCTCCGGGAGAGAACCCAGTAACGGGCAAATCCCTGAAATTCAATTAAAAACCCGTGCCAGCTATCAAGAGTCTTTTGATTCAGTCTTCCTCTGCATACGACGTCGTACTTTGTCCCATATCTGCCATAGCGCATTTAGTTTGTGCATTAAAGTGGATAAATAAAACCCGGTCGAAACATTTTTCACGTCCACTATTTCGATGGTACAGACATAGAAGTAATAGTTCCGCCCATTCTGAATCTCGGCGCTAGATGGGAGTGGCCATCATGCTCTGGCCGCTTTATCCCCGGCAAAGAATGCCGGTGCCCACTGAAGGGATGGTTATGCGGATCCCAGAGCCGGTTTGGAGATGAGACAATCGCCGACCGGGGCCCGAACTCCGGCCCGTCCAGTCATACCGACTACGCTACCCCAGTCCTCATACATAAAGGTACCTCATGTAATTCGTTTAAAATGCTCAAAAGAAACTGAATGCCTTTACTCAAAGCCGATATTGCTTTTGTTGACTATACAACTCACTGTGTCCAGTCAATGACCCTCTCTGGACTGATATTTTAATAACGCTGATAATAAAATTTCGAATCAAGTCAATAATGGATTGAAACATAGTGTACCCACAACATTATATGAGTATTTTACCTGCCAACTATCGTTTACCGCTATATTAAAGTAGCCCACTCACCCGACCACCCACTTAAGCGCCGCAAATTGTAATGACAATGGTCGCCCGCCCCTACCTTTAAAAATCACCACCATTTATCTGGTTTCTTTTCATTTGGTTTCATAATTTAAACGTCCATTTCAAATATTCATTTGGCCACACATTTTACCATCCCAGGCGGCCGTAACACTCGCCACCTCCTAGCTGCATCCCTAACGATGTCAGATAAAATAACAGCTGCATTGAAAATACGCAAAAGTGCTTTCCAGTGAATGGCGAAAAATGGCCAACCTAATTATTGTAAGTTAACAAGTTTCAAGTCACTGCAGATGTGCAGAATCACCACTCTATCGTGTCTTCAGCACGGCAGCTTTAACGTAGAGGAAGTTGGGAATTGCGTGCACTTCATACATGGCGTGAAAAATAACTAAAAAAACTCCCAATAGGGGCAACGATTCCGGTGCGATAACGCTGCCGAACAGCTCCCGTGCTAAGCCGAAAACGGACAATTACAGGACTACAAGCAGCAACAAAATAAAAACAAATTACAATTTTAAGCTGTACTGCCAAAAAAAAAAACCCACCAATATTACTATTGGCGATAATTCCCACTCAGAACGCTTTCAGCACTATACCACACGAAGCTCACCACTAAAACACAAACTGCATATATCATGAAAACTTTGTATAACAGCACGGAAAATGTATCCTCCACTGCACCTCAATGCTTACGTGTATTCAAATTGTTATTTTTTATGCCAGCACACATTATCGTCTACTACTACTATTGCCGAATGGCTCACACCAGATTTCAATGCCAACTCTATTATTATGATTTTCCACACAGTGACATCAAAACAAACACAAAGTCTAATTCACATCACGAATTATACCCTTCCAGAGATGTTTGGGAAGCTTCATTTGGAAATGTGCAGATTATTCTTTATTCTTCATTAAACATATAGTCAACCGCTTTTATCATTTCATAGTTTCACATCTGGGTTAACATGAGGCAATGTTAATTAAAAGTATATGGAGCACCAGAACTGTTACACATTATTTCCGGTTTATGACATCTCCGATCCATATTCAGCAGCCCAAGAATAATGGACCATTAATCAGAACACCATGGCGGATGAATCTCCCTTCAGTCCTTTCTGGTCCGTGAAATAGTACCTTTTTTGTGCTTAACTGCACATACTCCCAAACATTAATGCTGAAAAAATGCGGCAGAGAGTATGGGCATATCCACATAAAACCCAATGAAATCCACAGTATGTTATTTCATTTTGATGGTGTATCAGTCGCACTGTGTATAGCCACAACACTCCATTATTAATCCCCCTTATCCTTGAGTGTTTCGCCCACGGCCTCTTCTCAGTGTTCTTTTGACCATCATTCACCTAGAAACAAGCTGCACCAAGTACTTCGAAATGTAAATCACAGTGTGGCCAAGGATTTGCGTTTCACAAACTTTCCTACATACAAACTTTCGTACATGTTGTTCTTCACTAAGATCTGAAGGTCGCACGTACTCACGAAATAAAATGTAGTATAATTACTCACCACACCTTCTGATAAAACCGATTGCTATGCCCATTCTGTGCAATAAAAGTTTTCGATGAACAATAACGCCTCTATTTGTATTGACCTGCAACTGCTAAATGCACTTTCACCTAATTGTAAAACGCATATTCCGTAGTCAAAGTTGCAGACGAAATGGCGAGTCGCTGCTTTTGTACTTGGAGTGGCTAAGCTCAGCAGTTCGCTCGACTAGTGCAACAACCTATAACAAAGAGTATGTCTTATCACATCAACTTACCTTCAATAACTCGTGATTAAAAACGTTCGGCGATCAAGTACGAATTACATAAATGCAAAAATTTGAAGAAACCGAATGGGATACATTCCACTTCTCTTCTTCTTTCTCTACTTTGATGGCAACTGGGAAGGGGTTTTCACGAAATAGATCCAGGGACCTGTAGTTTCGTGTGGCGGCGGTAGGTAGTGCTCGCTGCGCATTTGCTGGTGTCTGCAGGATATAGTTCTTATATCGATTACACGGAATATGCAAATGGAAACCATAGTATCCTACTCCATAAAGTGTAGCAATTAACGCTAGACATGACATACAAATTTTTAAAGCATCAGAAATGCACATAGCCTACTCCTGTTTATTTTTCTCCACAAAAAATGTAAATTCCCTCGGAAGCCCTATTTCACCATCAACATTTTCAGCCATCTTACCATAATCTCGCTGTGCACCAATGAAATTCGGCCACCACGTCAGTTACCGACGTTACGTAAATAGTCTTCCGCAAAGTTATTAAAACCGCCAAAAGTGTGTAATGGATTTAATTAAATCCAAGTGATTGTAATAACGTGTTTTATTTTTACATAGCCTTATCAATACAGCAACTTCGTTTGATGTTTAGCAGAAGCTGCATTATGTTACTCGTCTTAAATTCCACATCCTGTATTAATGCGCGTTGGAAACCTCCGCTGGCGTAACAGGCAGAGAGGCAGAGCTCTCGGTCGTTAGTTGTTGAATCTAGTTAACGTGGAGAAACTGTAGAGAGTGTGTGGTAGGTAGTTGTGTGTTAGGCTAATGCTTTTGGCATGTTCTTGATTCTGCATAATAACCAAGTTCTTTCACGACATTTTAGTCTTCCGGTGTTCTGTAAAGGCAGGTAATACGTGTGGAGGTTTTGTACTTGCGGGGTGATAACAATGTCCATATGTTAGTTATAGGAGCTAACGTAATTAGTGCGCGTTTGTTATAAAAAAAACGGCAGGCTGGAATTTGGCAGTTCCAGAGTGGCGCGTGTAGTTGGGTTGATTTAATGCCCTACTGTTTAATGACCCTGTTTAATTGCATATCTGCTATAACGTGCTCGTGAATTAAATCGTGCTTATATTTGCGTGCATTTGTTTCATGTGAATAAACTTCCTTAAATTTGTGCAGAAGCTCAGTGGTAATATTGTTTATAACCATAAGGGAATCTGGTGCGTACAGTATTCCTTTATGAATTGTATAAAATATGTATTTTCTTATTTGCACTGGAATAGAGGGGTACGGTGCTGATATCACCGTCCAGTATGAAGTGAAGCCTAGAAATTTCGAGTCAATAATAGTGCATAGGAAATATCACGTTGTCAAAATGTTTTTACTTTTCAGGAAAGCCTTAAACTTTATATGCATGTAACGGTTGCTGGCGTTATATGAAAGTATGGTGTGAATTGAATTTTAGTTTGGTGCAGCATGTGTGTAATTTGTTTTTAAAAATTGGGTTTCAGTTGGCTGCCATTAGTAAAGTGTTACTCGGTTTATTTTATTTCGTTAATTGGCGTTCTGCGTATTCTTGGACAGGTAGTATTGAAATTCGGCCGTTAATCGTGATTTTAAAACGGCTGAGAATGCTTATATATAATTCAGTCACTTCATTCTATGTAAGCGCGTTTTCATTTAAAAAAACACGTTCTAATTGCGTATGCTCGAAAGGATTATGGTTAATGCACCGTATAAATGATAAATTTTCCGTTATTTTGTGTGGGTATGGAACGTGGTTTTACATTGAATTACAAACAAAAACCGATGGTGTTCTATAAAAGAATGCCAAGAAAAATATTTGGACTCCAAAGGCTAGAGAACAAATGACTTGCGAATATTGCATAATTAGGAGCATCATGGTTTCTACTCACCACCATACATGATATGGGTGATCAAACTGAAGATGAGGTAATAGGGCACATGGTACACACCACAGAAAAGAGATGCTTGCATGGTTTTTGTGGGAAAACATGAAAATAAAAGTCCATTTGGAAGTCATGGGTGTAGATGGGGGATAATATTGAAATAGATCTGAAGGAAATACAATGGCAGGGCATGAGTTGGATTCTTATGGCTGAGAATAGGCACCAGTAGCAGGTGGTTTTGAGTATGTTAATTGACCTACATCTTTCATAAGGTGTGGAATTTATCAACTAGCTCAGGATTTGGACCGTGCTCCATGGTGAAAATTATTCAGATTGCTTCACAGCCATGCTTGTTTTTTCTTTCATAAATTGGAGTGTACTGAGAATTACCTATAGGCATGGGTGCAACTTGGTAGACTATCCATGCTGTTTGGTCAGATCAGCTGTTGTAGAAATTTGAACTTTAGATGATAATACGTGTGTGTGAATAGGAACTAGTGTATTCACATATGAGTGCATACCATTCTTTTTATGGAGAAAATTTAAACTACCTGTATCAGCCATATTTTCTTCATTTCTTAATAATAGATACCAGTGTATCAATAAATAATAATAAGTATAATAGCACTATACTCTAAATGGTTTGAACTTAAAACACAAGGTTCCATCTTGGGACCACTGAATTTGTGTTGTAAATCTACTCCTTTGTTATTTGCAGATGATACCAGTATATTGTTCACACACCCTAATCCTATATGTTGTAGTATAAATATCCATAAGGGTTTTGAAATATCAAATAGATAGTTTAAGGCAAAATTACTTCCTCCAAATTTCAAAAAAACTCAGTATGTTCAGTTTACAACTAAAAATAACATGCTGTCTTGTAGTACAGTTAGATGTGGTAACAAAACAATTCCAAGTCTTTCTCAAGCAAAATCTCATGGTTTAACTGTTGACCATTTATTATCTTGGAGAAACCATACTGATTTACTTATAAATAAATTTAGCGTAGCATGGCAATTGTATGTCTCCTTCACCACTCTTTAATTAGAGTGCATGTGTGTAATGGAACAAGGTAATGCATACTAAATACAAACAACAAGCAGCACCTGGCAGCAGTGTCACTTCGTCAAACCCAGGCACCCTACAGCAAGAATTTGTAAGTGCGAACTCAGCCAAAACGTGAAGAAACTTCCACAGTGTTACAGCCTTGTTCTATAGGATCATAATTGTATTTAAGTATAAACTTGGCCAATTTTGACATGACATAGAAATAAAGTGAAAGAAATGTATATCAGAATGGAAGAAAAAATACCACAGAGGAAACAGCAGTTCAGGTGCTGAAGTCATTTCCTGTACCTGTTTAAATCATTAGTTTCTGATGATGATCTACTTTAGTAACCATGTGTAGCATGTACCCAGTATTGAATTTCATTTGTCTTTAATATAATTAGAGCAGAGCACAATGCCAAAAATGCCTGTATGCTATCAGGACATGGTACTGGCATACAGAGAGAACCTTGACATTTTTTACTCTTACTGGTGTAAATATGAATGTATGTATGTATGTAGTGTTTTTATTGAATAAAAAGCATTGTATTGGATATACAATTCATGTATGGTGTTTAATTCCTGTCACATATATATCAGGTAAGCTTCATTTGTGCAGGTATGTTGCATGGTGTATAAAATACAGTGTAACAGGAAACAGAAAAGCTGTGTATACATACATTTATCCCCCCCCCCTTCTACCTCTGTGGAGAGGGGAGGAGGGCCAGTATCCAGTGTGTGACTTGGCTTATGGGATTCTGCAATGTCACATTAAGTTCACTTGAGCAGGGCTATTGAGAAGTAGCAATGTCATGGGAGAAATGGATAAACAGGCATAAAAGGCTTACATCCCTTGCACTAGGCAACAACAGGGCACATAACAGATTGCTCAAGAAAAAAAAATGGATTTGCCTCTAGTATAAAGAAAATATTAATTGAGCAAATCAGACATTCAGTACTAATAACAAATAATGTTTATTGCAGCTTCTAAGTTTTTGGGATTACAGCTTTAAAATTTTTTCAGCCATCTCCCTGCAGTAGTAGACATGACCTGTAGGTTACCAAGTAGCATTTTATTGTGCTCATTTTTTTGTTTGACATCTCAGCCTTTTGCATCACATCTAAAGTGAGCTGTAGAAATTCAGTGATTACTTGTACACCGTGCCCTGTTTCTGGGAAGGTGATGGTACTTGTGAAGCAAAATAGGCAAATTTATTACCACATATTCCACAAATAAAGAAAGGTGCTGGTGCTGTTTATCATTGCATATTGCACATCCTTTGTACTTGCAAGTTTACAATGTTTGTGCTGTACGTCTTGCGGTACACAGATTTGTTGGATGTTATATTTTGATATTGGGAGTAGCATACAGATCTATATAATCCAAAATTTAGACATACAAGGATTACCACACTACTAAGAGTTCTCTAGGCAAAATTCTCCAAGGAAAATGTTTTGCTGCTCCCATCATATCCCATTACTTAGAAGATTCATTTTCTATTCAGTGGACAAAAAGCTTTTGTAGTAACAGTTCTTTTGTTTTTTTCCATTCAGTCATTTGTGAGAAATTGGAGTTTGAGTTTCATGTACTGTTATGCTGCAAATGCCAAAATTTGAATGTAAGTCACATACAACTGTCCTTCCATACACCATACTTCAGCAGACCCATTGAGCAGGTTTTGAGAAAATGCATGGATGCAAGGCTATGATATTTCATTTCATGCATTCCAGCATTCACAATAAATACAAAGCACATATCTGTTACATTACATATACTGCGGTGATTAAGCGATGCAAGGTAAATTAGTTATGAAGCCTGGAGTGGCTACATTATAAAAGTCCATAATAGTGAAATTTATCAAGTGAGATCATTGAACTTTATGTGGAATACTCTGCTCAGGCATGTAGAAAATATGTTTAAATTTAATGGCATTAGAAAAATTGATGCAGTGAGTAACTATATAAACTGTAACTCACAAGTGTTAAACACATCAGACCTCAGTCATGATTTAAAAATTTACCTTACCAGTGTTTTGTTTCAAGATATCTAAAAAAAATCTATATTGTATTAAAAAAGAGGAGGACTTCTAAGAATTGCTGGAGTAGAGTGAAGAATTTTTAGGGGTTCTGCTTTTTTTAGGCGATGTATAGGTACCACCATTTCCATTTGCATAACCCAGTTTGGGAAGATGTGTCCAGCTGAACATGGAACATGATTGTAGCTGCATAGCACCTGATGTTACTGCCTACTGTATTGTACTTGATCATGCAGGACTGCATGCCATCGCATGGGCAACATTGGTGCTGCACAGAAATCAATTATGGTCCCCTACTCTGCCCTCCCTTGTTACACATTAAAAAAATACTACTTGGAAGTGACAGGAAATGAATAAATATTTTTAACTATTGTATCCTTTGCAGTACATTGTTTTCAGTTTTGAACATGTTTCTCTGCAGACTAGAAGACTTCATTTTTTTTTGTCTTTTCCGTAGACTTTTCTGTGCTTTGTTCTGCTTTCTTTTCCTAATGATTCATTGGCCTTTTTTTCATGCACTGCACCATTCTGAAGCAGCCCTTAGTAGCGCACACTTTCCATCTTCTTAAACGTAACAATAAGACAGACTGTTGATACACAGTTCTTTATTATAGTAATCCAAAAAGCTGCACAAGACAGCCAGCATCATGCTTTATGTTTCAGAAATATAAAAAGGAATTCATGCATACATTCAGCAGTATAAACTTGGTCAAGATCTCACCTTTACATAGAATATTTGTAAATGTCACGTTTGGGAAGCATTTTTACAATATGTAAAATTATTGTAGAAAATATTACGATGACTACAATTTAAAAATCTTAAAATTGGAATCCACAGTAAAAGTTCCAGACTGGTGATAGTAGACCAACCGTTGATGATTAAAAAATGCAAGAGTGGTGAGCCAGTCGTCTATTGGATATTTAGTATTGTTAGTTATGTCTATAATGTTTTGTATTATGTAATACAACAGCTTACACAGAGATGTAATATCCACTTTTTTTACTTGGCTTGCTTATTGCACTGTTCAGTCTCTATATCCATATAATTTTCTCATTTCTTGCTTTACGTATACCCTAAATATGGAGGCAGCAAGTTGCTCTGAAATGAAATATATATATATCACTGGGCGATTGGTGATTTTGAGAAAATTTTTATCACACTACTTGGCATTGCATTCTAGAAGATACCTTCATAATCACTGCCAGGAGAACCTCAAAAACTCATTAAAATGAACATCTAGGAACACTTAAGAAATAAACCTGGTTGGATAAGATGGAGGATATCCCAGATTATATTTGTTGTACAGAGTAAATAAGTTTGCAGACAAACATCTGAAAGCCAGAATGGATTATGAAGAACTATTTGTAATTAACATCTATGAGGAACAGCAGCAATACACTCTACTTAATCTGATTTCCAATCATATAAATGTGTTTCAAAAGGTGAGGCTTCCTTTTAAGACCACTGCTTTATGACATTTCCTAGTCACAAGCCTAGGCAGTATTATAAGATCTTACCAGATATTCACTTTGTCAACTTCTTAACTCCTTACCATGTTGCTAGCTGTCTCACACACATTCATCAGGTACTGTTGTTATATACGAGGTATACTGAAACAGGTAGGGTAAAGCCGTCCCTATACATGTCACAAAGACACTTACTGAGAGTGCAGGTATAGCTCCCATCACTCTTAAACTCTGCACTAACTGGATGTGAGTAGTAGCCACAGTTCCAAGCTGCTTTACCTCCAGTATACGAGCTTGACAGTACCCATGCTATAGGAGGCTGGGTGGACCCCAGTGCCAGTCTGTTTTGGAAAAGAAATTTCTTGCTCCTGCTGGAATTTGGAACTCCATATCATCCAAAACAACAAACAGTGTTCTGCCCATGAAGGCAAAAAAGCTGAGCAGTCGAGAGTAATCCTCATTTCTGAAACAAAATTTAAAATTAAAACAAATTTTTACACTGGCATATGATATAGATGTGAATATGGAATGTTGTCTGTAACACTGGCCATAACCATAGCAGATTAAAGGTCTAAAATATGCAAAATTAGCAATGGAGAAGTATTATTAATACAGATTTCCAATAAGCAAAAGAAGATAACATGGATTCCACTTGAATAAGGCTAAGAGCATTTTTTAACAAGTTTACTGAAGGACTGATATTCACGTGATGTGGAGAATGGTAGTTGAGTGATGAAGGCAGTATTATTTTGGGAAGTTGGCACAAATTGGGTTTATTCTTCAACACATGCCATCTAAGGACTGACTATCTCTTCTTGAATACACTGTCACTGTGCATAGCAGGTGTCCTCTTGACACAAACCATTCTGACAACTGAAGAGTTTGGGCAGGCTCTGAGACAGTTAAAACTTCCTACGATTTGGTAGCCACACAAGGAAACTTCGTTTTAGAGGGCCTTAATCCAAGACATGTTCTGCCATTGTTTCTGCCCTGCAGTTCAGATTTTCTTAAGCAAGATTATTGTGACAGAGATGGCACATAGCATTACAACCTTCATGAGTCAGCCAATGGACTGGTGAAAACCATTTGAACCCCATTATGATTCTACAGCCCAAACTGCAGATTTTCAAGTAAAAATTACCATATGATCACATTTATTAAATATCTGGAAGTTAGTGGTGGTAACAAGCCCACTTTAAGGAGTTCTGGAAGGGCTTCCATGTCAAAAATGCTACTGGCATTGCAACTGCCCAAGATAAACTTATTTACTATGTAAATGCTCTATTGAGAAAGTTATGGCTAGAATGTGGATACCAAGAAAAGACATCTGCAACAGTTGAAGGTAAAGGATAGATGAGCTGGGTAACCAGTCTATAGAGCTCTGACATTAAATTGTTGGCGGTACAGGTTGAAGGACTCAATATGGTGTGTTTCAAATGAATTACAGGTGTCACCTGATGAGGTGAAGACACAACTTTGACATGAATGGATTACTTCAAGTTCTGGGTGAAAATTAGGGAGCTCTTAAATACCAACCCAAAGGCACAGGTCCTCCAAGGTCATCAGGGCCATGGGAACCTTATCATCATTGCTAAAAGCCCTGAATGAGAGAAGGAAGGCTAGTACAGTGAATGGGAGATTCATTTTACAAGATGAATGATACCTCCCTGATACAGAACCCTCAACTTCTTAACTTAAAATTCCTGATATTTAGTTGGAGGGTAAGTCACTATACAAGGAGTAAACCAATATCCAGCTGTTACTACTAAACTAGCTTCTGTTGTTTTTACATACCTGAAAAATGAACTTCGTTCAAGTGTACAACCTCCCTGGCACAAAATTTCATTATAACATGCCAGTGAGTTGCATCTTGTCTCACATTTACAACAGCAACTTACCACAGATACCCAAAATCTACTGCTCACCCCACTTAAACAATATCATAATTTTGTATCCATGCATTTGTCAGTACATTCTAATGTAACATCATTAAAATTAGATAAAAACTCAAAACCTTTTGAATTTAAAAATTTCCTCACCAATGCATTCATTTTCAACAGATTTGATTATGAATTGCATAGTCTTTCTTCATAGTGCCTTTACCAGGCATCTTGTTGATGCAATAGCCATTTTAAACATCCAGGACAGGGACTTACCATATGTCACAGCATCATCTTTGTGATGTGACAGGCCACCTTAAACAAACAGGATAGTATATTACCATACTTCACAGCAACAACTTGGTTTTTGTGACAGGCCACCTTAAAAAAAGCACTACCGAACTTTGCAGCAACAACTTGGTGGTGTGACAGGTCACCCTAAACAACAGACTGCATAGGACACTGCATTATCACACTTAGAGCCACATCTTGGAAGGGTGACAGGCCATCTTTAACAAACAGGACATTGCACAACCATATTTGTTAGTCACAATTACAGCACATACAGGGGATGTACAAAATAATGGAAACAGTTGTGAAAAATACACTTTTCTTTATTAATGTGAAGTCGGGGAACCATTTGCTGTAATGCTGCTTGTATCCTTCTCAGAATAGACTCATATAAGTTCCGAATGGTCTCTAGATGGATATTGTATCATTCTTCATGAAGAAAAACTTCTACTTGCTTGAGAGATGATGGAAGAGGGAATCTGCTTCTCACCCTACTCTCTGAAACTGAACACAGTGGTTCAATGATATTGAAGTCTGGCAATTGTGCTGTCCAGGAAAGATGTTGAACAGCATTTTCATGCTCCTCAAACTAAGACTCAACACTTCCAGCTGTATGTATGGGCACATGGTCATCTTGAAAAATTTCATCATTGTTAGGCAACAACATGTGAATTACAGGATGCACTTGGTTACCTAAAATATCCATGTAGTCACTGGCAGTAATCCTATAGGACCAGCAGAATACCAAGATACTGCTGCCACCTCCCAGGCATTCAGACTTATAGGCTTCCTTGAACGCCCTCCAAACACAAACCTGGCCAGATGTTGGGAACAACACGAAGGACTACTCATCTGGCCATATTACATATATTCTAATCATTAGATGTCCAGGTTTTATGATCATCACACCATCTTTTTCATCTTGTAGTGTTGTTTTCAGTAATCAAGAGTTTAACAATTGCAGCTCCACCATGGACATTGGATTTGTGAAGCTCTTATCGGGCTCTTTTTGTGGAAACGGGGTCTTCAAGTTGATCGAGTTCTGCTGTTGCCTTTGCTGCAAGTAGTTCTGATTTTTACAGACAATCCTCTTCAATGTACGGCAATCCCTTTCACTTAGTTTTGGTTTTCAGCCACTATTCCTCTTAGCTGATGTCTTCCCATAATCTTTGTATGCCATCACAACCTTGAAAACTACTCTAGATACACTGAATAAAGTGGCCATTTTAGTTACACATGCTCCAGCTAAACACACACCAACAATCTGTCCTTTTTAAAAATCTGACAAGTCTCCCATTTTGCAGTACTTTCATATGAACTGTTACTAACACTATCTGTAATGCAATGACACTGGCACTACACAGCGTAAACATACAAAGGAATAGTGAAAGATACAACTAATGTTCTTTCAGTGCAGCCAACACAAACAGTTTTATTCCTGTACTGTCTAGTATTTCCATTATTTTGTCCATCCCCTGTGCATGAGTTATGTATAAGAAGATGGTCATACTTAATCTACAGTCAGTAAAGTGGTACCTAAGTAGCTTGGAATATGTCTAAATCATTTTGACTTGTAAACACTCAATGCATCACCAGAACATTTACTTGAGACCTTAAAAAGATGAGCACAGTGCATGTGCCTGAGCTCAGATGGCTACATTTAGAGGTACAGGTAAAAGCTGCAGTTCCAGCATTTCAAAAGAGCATATCATCATCACATCGAGGATTTTGCTTCCTTGTGGACCATGAAACTTTAAGATTTAGTATTGCTTCCCAGACTTATGGAACTTCAATTATACCACTGAAAAGATACATATTCATGATTTCTAAAAAAATTTAAAAATTCATCTCTACCAATGAATATTCAGTGTAGTCACTGCTCAAAATTTGTAGAAAAAGCTTCTGTCCACTGCCGACCAGCCCCAAGAAGGTGTGCTTAAATAGCTGATTCTGTTGTTCACCTTCTGACAACATACAGAAACATACAAATGAGGTGCAAAAAGGTACAACAACTTTCTGTGAGATTTTTAGTTGTTCAGTTATGATATAACATGGAAGTTACAGTAGAAATCTGCAGTTTTTCAGTATTAATTGCCTTGCCTGTTAATGCATTTGTCCTACCATGCAATGTTATTATCCATACCCTTGCAGTAGAAGTATAGGCCCATTCTCTACAGACAATGATGCACTTCATGCTGAGTGTCTGCATCTACGATGGAAGTACCTTTCAGAACAAGTGCAAGCTGAAGGGGCCCGGGTATGGCTTGTAGCGTCGGTGATCAAACTGTCCAACTAATTTTGTTGCCAATGATTATGCTTCCTTACTATTTGGACCTTCCTCATACAGAGTACGCAGTAGGGTGAACACCATCCACAGACACAGTCCATTAGTTTTCATTTATGTGGCAGATACCAGGATTCAGTTGGTGCAGTAAGCACAATGATCTCATACTGAGGAAAAAATTTAGAATTAAAGAAGTTCCTGCCAAGAGTGTCAGTGTACCAGTGAACTGTGCAATTAATGCTTCTCCGTGGACACACAATTTACAAGCCCATAATCTGCATGGGCTTCAACATGTACGATTAACCTGTGGCTATCAACATAACAATCAGCAATTTTACAGGTACAGACACAGAAGTCTCCGCCTTTCAATATCCTCTGTGTAAAGAATATGAGGTAAGGTCTTCTAATATACTGGACATAAAAAGTTGGTTTCATTAAATTCTCATGCTGTTATGAATTCAAATTTATTCATCTTACCAGGATTTTTTTGAATAAAATTCTCCTCTTATAAATTCTAGGGGTCCAGATCTATCACCATGATTATAAAAATTAAATCAGATTCACATGTTTAATTTCACAGTTTTCTTGCCACAAAAGCATATTATACAACCTCGACTGATTTACAATGATTCTGTTGTATGTCCATATTGGCTGACTGAGATTGACAATAGCTGCAGATGACATAAGACATTGCAGTCATTCAGATATTGAAAGTCAAGTAGAAAAAAATCAATGTATACTGTGTTAGTGCAAGAAACAAATGATTCCAAGGACACAATTGACTGGAAGATAATTGTTTTGTTCCTTTGTATGATGTTCCAGATTCAGTTTAAATTTTGTAATATCAGACATTTTTGCTACTACATTCTTGTGTAACATGTAATCTACTTCTAAATTATTTAAGACAAAAGTATCTGATAATGTGCACACAGACCTTATTTTCTTGGTGCCATAAATTTAGTTTGTCATGAATAATATCTGTTTTTATTATTAATGAATCCATATTTAAGTCACTTTTAAACACATCACATTTTTCCTTGTTTGCCATGATCAATATGGTATTCAGGCATACATTATCTCCACTCCCAGCCCATACTGAAAACATTCACACATCCATACTTCTCACTCTAGTTCACAGAAAACAGTTTATACAACACTCAACAAAAAAAGAAACACACTCATTCTTTGTTTAATGACTCAAAGAAGCAATCTGTTTATAAGCTACTTCCACTAGGATACACACAGCAGCAGACAAAAAGCTTGTATGCAGGAACAGTCTTCTATTCTTGTCTGAAGAAGAAAGAGGGCAGCATATCCTGCTGCAGACAGGACTACTTCTTCAGCCAAACACTGAGCAAACTTAAAAATACTTCTCTTTCAAATGTGAGAAACATGAAAATGCTAAAGAAAAAATTAATAAATATTCCATAAACAAACAAAAAATCTCAGCACTAACTTCTTATATGCTCATTTCACTGGAATGTATGTACCTTTTTCTCTTCATTCTGAAGCAATTGTACCACATTAACTGTAGCTCCACTAATATTTTGCTTTTTTTTTTTTTTTTTTTTTAC
>Ga0123355_10004050_pt1 | contig 21248 bp, 18 predicted proteins | sample TergutEmb28metaG_3_FD_89872 | JGI IMG/M metagenome (GOLD analysis project Ga0123355, IMG submission 89872) | Embiratermes neotenicus P1 segment gut microbial communities from Petit-Saut dam, French Guiana - Emb289 P1 | ecosystem: Host-associated > Arthropoda: Insects > Digestive system > Gut ...
AAAAAATACAATAGCACCAGCAATAATTAATAACCACATATTATCCATTTTACTCACACCTTAAAAAAATCGACTTTGCATTGCCTTTAATCATACCACAAAACCAATTATTCTTCAACTAACAAGACCCACCTTTAACCAATTTCACCTTAATTCTTTCATGCAAACCTCTTGACCTTCTAGAAGTCGTCATAAATTGTCTACTAATCAAATTTGGTCCTATTGATTCTATTTTATACTTGCTTTTTGTCAGTAAATGTTATATAGTAAGGTTATGGAATGTAAACGCTAGGCTGTTTAACTTGATAAGATCAGCTAATTAGCGATTAATTCCTAAATTTTAACACTTCATAGTGAAAAGGAGAAATGAGTAATGAATAGCTTATTTGAAGCACTTAAAAAAGAAAGTTTAACCACCTTGAAGCTTAGATACAATTTTCGAGAGCGTAAGTTTACGTTTCTTGCAGCAAAGGAATGGGAAGCTGATACATTTTTTTCGACGTACAATAAAAATTTTACACTAAGTAGCATTCAAACTGATCATATGATCTATCTGAATACGTTACAAGTTGAAGCAATGTTCGAAAAGCATGGTGTAATCGACCATTTTAAGAAAGTTCAAGACCTTATTCGTCAAGGAAAACACTTTGGGATCGATTTTTTATACCATGACAAATTGAATATCCGATTTGTTTGTGGATTGCATAGTAATGTCCGTGGATTAAATAATAAAAGCCATGCAACTTACGCCGGAGCAACACGTCGCCATGGGTTGGATAAAGAAGAATTATCTGTTATTGTTGACGCTTTGAACTTAAGTCGTGCCATGACATTTAAAAATATCGCCGTGGATATTCCTTTTGGAGGTTGTAAAACAACAGTCCAGATGGGAGAACTCGATATTACCAATATGGAAGTAATGGGCTTTTTAGCTTATGCCTGTGATAGCACGCGTTGCTTGACAGGCCCTGATATGAACTTCCCGAAAACCATGGTTAAAGTCATGAATGAACGTTTCACAATGCAATATTGTGGTGGCCCTGGTTCAGCTTTAGGAGATACTGCGATTCCAACAGCTTATGGCACTTATTTAGCCTTAAAGCAAGCCGTTAAATTCCGTACTGGTAACGACAGTCTTGATGGCATGTCAGTTGCTATTCAAGGGCTTGGAGCAGTAGGATATAGTATGGCTAGTTATTTAGCGAAGGAGAAAACGAAACTTTATGTGACGGATATAAATCAGGACCGAGTGGAACAATTTATTAAAGAACATCCTGACCGTGAAGTTACTGCAGTTGAGTTAGATAACATTTTACATGTGGAAGCAGATATTTTAGCACCTTGTGCCATGGGTGGCATTTTAGGTGAAAAAGAGATTGATCAAATTAAATTTAAGTATATTTTTGGTGCAGCTAATAATCAATTGCGAGCAACAAGTCAAGAAGAAGAAATTCGTTTAGCTAAGCTACTGGATAAAAGAGGAATCCTTTTCCAAACAGAGTGGTGGCACAATGCCGCGGGTGTTCTAGGAGCAGCTGAGGAATATACCCATGGCTTTAATCAAACGGTTGATGATTTGATGAAAAAGGTAGAGGCGATTTTACCTGTTCAAACCTGGAAAAACCTAACAAAAGCAAAAGAATTAGGGATCACACCAACAGAATGTGCTTATCAAAGTAGTCAAGACTTGATTTATGGTGAGCTTTAGGCAACTTCATAATACCTAAACATTATAGAATCAGAAGGGAGTTTTTAAATTTGAAGTATTTACTAACTGGAAATGAAGCAATTGCAAGGGGTGCATGGGAAGCTGGTGTCTTATTTGCCTCAGCCTACCCAGGAACACCAAGTACAGAAATTTTAAAGAATTTGACAAGCTACAAAGAAATTTTCTCTGAGTGGGCACCTAACGAAAAAGTCGCACTTGAAGCAGCCGCTGGTGCTGCCATGGCAGGTGTTCGCAGTATCGCCTCTATGAAACATGTCGGTGTAAATGTGGCAGCAGATCCGTTATTTACATTTGCTTATACAGGCGTAAATGGTGGCATGGTTCTAATAACAGCCGACGAGCCAGGACAGCACTCCAGTCAAAATGAGCAAGATAATCGCTACTATGCCCTATTCTCGAAAATTCCAATGTTCGAACCTGCTAACAGCCAAGAATGTAAAGATATGATGATCGCAGCGTATGAAGTCAGTGAGAAATACGACACACCAGTGTTGATGCGTGTAACCACACGCATTTGTCATTCGAAAACGATTGTTGAATGTGGCGATCGGCTAGAAGGACAAACCAAGACTTATACCAAAGATGCGACTAAGAATTTAATGGTGCCAGCTTTTGCCACTAAGCGTCGTGTCATTGTTGAGGAGCGAATGCAAAAGCTTCTAGATCATGCTGAGGATACGCCGCTCAATTATATTGAAAAGGGTGGTAAAATTGGTGTTATCACTTCTGGTGTTTGTTATCATTATGCCAAAGAAGTGTTTGGTGATGAAGTGACCTACTTAAAATTAGGATTTACCCATCCATTACCAAAAGATTTACTAAAAGAATTTTATGATATAGTGGATAAGGTTTATGTGATTGAAGAAAATGATCCTTATTTAGAAAACTGGATCAAATCTTGTGGCTTTACTTGTCATGGAAAAGATGTTTTCCCTGCTTATGGAGAAATGACGCCAGACGTGCTCCGTCATGCCCTAGGGTTTGAAGAGCTACCAACACGCTTAGGCAATCAAGAACTTGTAGTTCCACGTCCGCCTACCCTTTGTGCCGGGTGTCCACATCGTGGTGTATTTTACGACTTAGGAAAGCGAGAAAATGTGGTTGTATCAGGCGATATTGGATGTTATACATTAGGATTTGCCCCACCATATAATGCGATGGATACTTGCCTTTGTATGGGAGGAGCTTTTAGTGTTGGTCATGGCATGCAAAAAGCTTTTGACCTATCTAATCAGGATAAGCGAGTGGTGGCTGTCTTAGGCGATTCTACATTTTTCCATACAGGAATCAACTCTTTAATGGAGGTTTTATACAATAACAGTAAGACAATTTGTATGATTCTTGACAACCGTATTACGGGAATGACTGGTCATCAAGAAAATCCAGGCTCAGGCAAACTTGCAGCAGGTGAAAGTGCTCATGCTATTCAAATCGCTCCATTAGTGCGTGCACTTGGTTTTAAAAATGTCGTTGACATTGATCCAAATGAGCTGGGAGCTGTTAAAAAAGCAATAGATGAAGCATTAGCTAAAGATGAACCATCTGTTATTATTACCACATGGCCTTGTATCTTAAAGAAAATGGATGAAGCAGAGAAAGCTCAATTTGGTCATCCATTTACAACGAAATATGAGGTTGATGCAGATGCGTGTATTAGTTGCCAGTTGTGTATCTCCTGTGGTTGCCCAGCCTTATCCATGAATGAAGCTGAATTAGCAGAAATAGATCCGCATCAGTGTGTTGGTTGCTCAGTTTGTGCACAAATTTGTCCTGTAGATGCTATTGTAAAGGAGGCGAAATAGGATGACAAAAAATATTTTACTTGTAGGTGTTGGTGGACAAGGAACGATTTTAGCGAGTAAGCTTTTAACCCTTGGTTTAATGGCAGCGGGTTATGATGTGAAAATGAGCGAGATTCACGGAATGAGCCAACGAGGTGGATCAGTATCTAGCCAAGTTCGTTATGGTGAATGTGTCCAATCACCTGTTATTGAAAAAGGTGGTGCTGATATTTTAGTTGCTTTTGAGAAAATGGAAGCACTGCGTTGGATTCCTTATTTACGGGAGGCAGGTCATATAGTCGTAAATAATTATCAAATTAATCCAATGCCTGTCGTTAGTGGAATGGCAACCTATTCTCCTGCGATTATAGAAGAGCTTGAAGCAAAAGCAGATGTTACGAGGATTAAAGCTTATGATGAAGCGATAAAACTTGGAAATGCTAAAGTATTGAACATTATCTTATTAGGTGCTACCGTGGAAATGATGGATCTTGGTAATATTGATTGGGATCAGATAATTACTCAAGAAGTCAAACCCGCATTTGTTGAACTAAATAAGAAAGCTTTTGCGATTGGGCGTAAACTAGTAAAGGGACTGTGAAGTGCCAGTGACATTTCACATTAGAGTTATTCAAAAGCTATAAAATACAAGTTAAATGGAACAAAGTATGGTAAATATCTAGGAGGCGTTTTATGGAAAATTTGATACTGACCATTAATCCAGGTTCAACTTCAACTAAAATTGCCCTTTTCAAAAATGAAATTGAAGTATTTAAGGAGAGTCTGAATCACCCACAAGAGGTTATCGAAGCATTTAATGACATACTTGAACAAATCCCAATGCGAAAAGCTGTCGTCCTTGAAGCCCTTAAAAAACATGGTTATCATCCAGAAGATCTAGCAGTTGTGATGGGACGTGGTGGCTTATTTCCACCGATTAAAACAGGTGGCTACAAAATAAATGAGCGCATGTTAAAAATGATTCTAAATCAAGAAATTCCGTCTCATGCTTCAAATCTAGGCGCAGTTTTAGCCCATGAAATTGCATCAGTAGCTGGAATCCACGCTTATATCTATGATGCAGTATCTGCTGGCGACTTGCCAGCGATTGCTAAAATAACTGGATTAAAAGAAGTTGAACGTAAAGGGTTTTACCATGTTTTAAATAGCCGCCGTGCAGCACTTCGCTATAGTCAGTCTTTAGGGAAATGTTATGAAGAAATGAATCTAATCGTTGCTCACCTAGGAGGTGGAATTACCATCGGTGTTCACGAAAAAGGTAAAATTGTCGATTCACTTTCAGATGATAATGGACCATTTGCACCAGAACGTGCAGGAGGTTTACCAGCCCTTGATGTGATCGAGCTTTGTTTTAGTGGGAAATATACTAAAAAGGACATGCAAAAAAAGATTCGTGGCATGGGCGGTTTGCGTGATTTGATTGGAACATCCGATGGGCGTGAAATTAAAAACCGAATTGAAGCAGGCGACGCGCTAGCTATTCAAATGATGAAGGCACAGGCTTATCAAATTGCCAAAGGAATTGGACAATTAGCTCCTGTTTTAAAAGGTGATTGTGATGCCATCATTTTAACAGGCGGGCTGGCGTACAATGAAACGCTGATTGAAGATGTAAAGAACTATATTTCCTTTATTGCCCCTACCATCGTAATGCCAGGCGAATTTGAAATGGAGGCATTAGCTCTAGGAGGACTTAGGATTCTAAAACAAGAAGAAGAGGTTCACGAATTTGAATAAGAATCAATTGAAAAAGTAAAAACTCTTGGAATTTGTTGTAAAATCAGCAAATCCAAGAGTTTTTAACTTTGTCATTCATTTAAGCATAACAACAAGAAAATATAATATCAAAAACTTCCATACAGCGCTCATAAATACCTAAGATTGATCAGCTGCTAGCACTGTTTTTCCAAACTGGAATATAATAAAGAAGACCCTTTGATAGGTGTTCAAAACTCTCATAAAATAATTGAGGAGAGGTTGATTCATATGAATATAATAATCCTACTATTCCAAGCTTGGATGCTGGTACTAGCACTTGGGATAGATGCATTTGTTTGCAGCTTTAGTTATGGCGCCAGCAAAATCAAAATCCCTTTTAAATCTGTACTAGTCATTAACATAGTTTGTGTATCATTGTTAGCCATTGGGTTATTTTTGGGCGTTATCATTAACAGTTTTTTATCAGCTGATATCGCTGGTTGGATTGCTTTTATTATTCTATTTGGCTTGGGTATTTCAAAAATCTTTGACAGCACGATAAAACGAGTCATTAGAAAATATAATGGCATTGATAAAGATTTCAAATTTTCACTCTTCAACTTAAGCTTCATCTTTAAGATTTATGCCGATCCCGAAGAAGCTGATGTGGATCAGTCTAAAGAGCTGACTCCTAAAGAAGCAATGCCTTTAGCAGTTGCGATTGGTCTTGATGGATTAAGCGTTGGAATCGGGATCGGAATTGCAATGATTAACCCTTTTTTAATCCTCGGTCTTTCTCGTATCAGTGATACAATTGCGATTATGCTAGGTGCCTATCTTGGCAATAAATTAGCACAAAAAACCAACTGGGATTTATCTTGGCTAAGTGGCGTCATTCTAATTCTAATAGCTATTTTGGAGATTCTATAATAGGCTCACAATTGCAGCAATACAATTTGAAAATTGACAAATTAAATATAAAAGCCTTCGGAATCTCTAAAATGGATTCCGAAGGCTTTTATATCCTATTTCACTGTATTAACTCCCGCTACTGCACCAGTCGTTGCAACAAGCAATGTCACCATACTACGAATTGCAAATGATAATCCGACGCCCACTTCAATACCGATAAAGCGATATAAAGCACCAAATAAAATCACCCCACCAGCAATGCATAGTCCAATAAACAGCCCCCGTGATCCAATTTTTCGTGCTATTACAAACGATGTGATGAATAAGATGACAACAAAGACACCGTACAAAAATCTTGATGCAAAACTAGCACTTACCATTTCAAAATACAATAATGATGCTATGATCAATGAAACGAACAAGCTGCTAACCAATGCGAAAACAAAACCGATTACTGCTGATTTCATTAGTTTATCTGTCATAAAAAAGTACCTCCAATTTCTAAAATGATAAAAGCCTACAGCCAAGAGCATCCTTTGATGTCCCCCATCTTAACTGCAAGCTCCCCCATGGTTTAAATGTATGCCCCTCTCAAGGCATTTAGACCTACTTCGGAATCAATCCCGCAAAAAATGTTAACAGACTATGCACCACCAACAAAATCCCAGCCACCACCACAATTTGCAACAATCCACTTTCAAACACAACCGTCGCACGCAGATACTGACCCAACATATACACAACCCCCAACACTAGGATTCCGTTAAATATTTTCGAGCGTTGTGTCTTGTACCCGATGCGTCTTGATACGATCATGTAATACCACACTGTCAACAGAATAATGTTGATAAGAACGCCGAAAACAAAGCCCCAGATATTAAGTCCTGGAATAAGCATCAGCAAAATCATAACGCTTATTTTAATAATGGATGCCACGATACTAGCGCCCATCGCAAATTTCGCTTCACCGATGGCTTGTAGTGTTGCGACCAGCGGGGCTTGTAAATAGATGAGCAGAAAGACTGGCGCTGTAGCTTTTAAAAATTCTGCGCCAGTGTGACTGTTATAAAGTAAATGCATAATTTCGTAGGGGAAAACCATGACTAGCATGAGATAAAACCCGCTCGCGAAGAAGGCAATTCGAAACGCCGTGGATAATCTTTTATGGATAGTTGACAAATCACGATTTTTATATGCTTTGCTGATAGCTGGGATAATAGCACCAGTAACAGCACCAGAGATGAAGGATGGCATGAATAGGAGGGGGATGGCGAATCCTGCGACAGCGCCATACATTTGGGTGCTCATTTCATTTGCATAGCCCATTGTAAACAGCATGCGTGCAACGATGATGGGCTCTAAAAAATGGGTAATTGTGCCGACTAAGCGACTGCCTGTTGTTGGTAAGGAGATCCCGAGCACATCTTTGAACACGACTGGCTCCAGTTTAGGCAGCTTGAAATCAGCGTTGGGATAGTTTTTCTTTTTAAATCGAATGAACGTGATGGTTAAGATAACTGCCGAGACAAGCTCACCTGCGATTGATGCAAGAATTAATCCGACGACTGCGTAGGAAATTCCTTTTGGTAGTAACCATGAAATAAGAATGATGCTTAACCCCATTCGTGTGATTTGCTCGATCAATGTCGATACTGCGCCGGGTGTCATGTTTTCTTTTCCTTGGAAATAAGACTTTAGAATTGATGTGAACGAAACGACAAGTAGTAGTGGACCGACCATCATGAGGGGTAACACGACACGCTCATCTTTTAGTAGGTATGTGGAAATGGGTTGTGCAAGGAAAACCATCATGATTGTAATCAGTGTACTCAGTGACAACGCAATTGTAAGCGCAGCTGATAAAACTTTTCGCTCCTTGATGTCACCACGTGAAACAAGCGCTGGTATTGCTACTGGCAACCCGACTGTTGCAAGCGTTGCCAGCAGCATGATAGTTGGTGATATTAGCATGTATACACCTATTCCTGTTTCACCTAGCGAACGTGTGATAACTATTCTGTTTATTACGCCTAGTATTTTAGTTGCAAAGCCTACCAAAATCATGATAAAGGTAGCTTGTACCATCGTTTGTTTCTTCATGTTTGCTTCCCACCTAAGATCTTGTTTAAATCATCTTTTTAAGTGTATGATTTTGGGATGAAAAAAAGACGCTCGATTTTTGAACGCCTTTGGGATAGTTTGTTATAGTTGTAGCAAGCTACTTACGTCCCCAAATTTCTAAATGAAAATGGACAGCATCGCCAACATAATTGGAATTTCGGTGATTTCGTTGAGTTAAAAAATCCCAAGTACTTTCTAGATAGGTAAGAATAGCAGCAGGGCGTTGACCAGTGCCGTTTACAACATGATTAGTTGACTGTAAATCCACTGCCAATCCTCTAGCATGAGGATCGTCTACACCACCAAGGTGAGTTCCACCTGCAATTGTATTTACTTGAGGGGTGCCGTATCGATCGTTCATACGAAGTATAGCACTGAGTAAATCTGGTGAAAGATCTGTATGCCCCCATGGCGTTCTAGCCCTGCCACCCTTCGCTGTATCTTCAATATTAGCAAAAGCGGATCTCCTATTTGTATTATTCAAATCTTGCAGGACAGTCAATAAATTAATACGACGATTGGTCGAAGAGGTCCCATTGTGACGATTAAGAATTTCTTGTGCTAACTGTTTTCTATTCATGGTGTTATAATTGCGTTCATCTAATGCCAAACGAGAATTCGCCATCCAGCCTATACGCTTCCCCATTCGCACGAGTGAGCGATTGCCATTTATACCGTAAACCGGCGTCGCTTTTGTGCCACGTGTAAAGGAATAAATCCTTGGAGATGATGAAGTTGGACCACTCCTTAATGCGCCATCACTAGTTGCATGTCCTTGACGATCAATCAATGCTAGTCTAGAATTCGCCATCCAACCTATGCGATTCCCTATTCGCACAAGCGAGCGATTGCCAGTTACACTAAAAACCATAACACTTGTTCCAGCTGTAAAAGAATAAATCTCTGAAAATGATGAAGTTGGACCACTTCTTAATGTACCGTTGCTTCTTGCTTCACCCTGACGTTCGACTAATGCTAATCTAGAATTCGCCATCCAACCTGTTCGAGTTCCGATTTGAACAAATGAACGATTACCATTTATACTTAAAACCATTACACCTGTTCCAGCTGTAAAAGAATGAATCTCTGAAAATGATGAAGTTGGACCACTTCTTAATGCGCCATTGCTTTTTGCTTGACCATGAAGTTTGGTTTCTCTCAAATCCTGACTTCTTAGCCAGCCCACATTCCTGCCAATCTCGACCTGTGTCCAAGTTCTATTATCTGATGTTCCAAGTATCATGACACGTGTATCTCGTGCTACATTTTGAATTGAAGCACTTATTAAAGCAGGTTCTCGTCTCAAATCACTACGATGTATAGTGATACCATAAAGCCGACCTTTTTCATTGTTAGCTGCCACAACTGATGCTACAGAAGGTTGTGTATTATTGTTACTCATTATTTAATTTCTCCTTTCGACTTTTAACTTTTTTAGGAACTGTAAGTATCGACTAGTTTTACTAAGCATGATAGATTGCAAGTTACTAATTGACAGTTCCGCACATACTTGTGGATTGCTTCTGATCCACAGATATGCTTCACAATTCGCGTTGCTTCATCAAAGAGTCCAATACGGATTTGGGTGACTAGTTCGAGTTATTTGATGTCATTTACGAAGGTGTAAACAAATCTTGTCACTCTCCTCATCTTCTACGACCGCGAATGCTTAGTTTAGCTTATACTTATCTCCATCTCTTGGGAACTGTGTTCATCACTACTTTGCGCTGTTCTGAGTCCGCTTTTTCATTTAATTTCTAATCTCTTTCTTGATCCTGATATTCATTTATTTTGTTTTTTCGGAATTTTAGAAAAAAAAACTTCCCATAATAGGAAAAAATCCTTTTGATCAACCGGTTGATCAAAAGGATTTTTTCTAGCTATTACCTACGCCCCCAAATCTCTAAATGAAAATGGTTAGCGTCACCAATATAATTAGAGTTGCGGTGAGTCCGTTGAGTCGAGTAGCGCCAAGTATTCTCTAAGGCAGTGAGAATAGATCTAGGGCGTTGCCCAGTCGTGTTTACAACATGATTAGTTGACTGAAAATCCGCTGCCACTCCTATAGCATGGGGATCGTTTGCACCTCCAACGTGATTCCCACCTGCAATTGCATTTATTTGAATGATACCGAATTCATCATTCATACGAAGTATAGCTCTGAGCAGATCTGCTGAAAGATCTATTTGTCCAAATGGCGTTGTGGCTCTTCTACCGTTAGCTGTATCTCGAATGTTAGCAAAAGCAGATCTCCTATTTGCATCAGTCATATTAGCTGCCCATCTTGGCATCAAAATACGACCTCTACCATAACGATTGAGAATTTCTTGAGCCAATTCTCGCCTATTTTTATTAAGTGACAGACGAGAATTCGACATCCAACCAATCCGTGTCCCTATTCGCACAAGTGAACGATTACCATTAATACCAAAAACCATTACCCTTACACCACGTGTAAAAGAGTGAATCACTGGGGATGAGGCGCTTGGACCACTTCTCAACGCGCCATTGCTTTCTGCTTGACCATTACGATTAATCAATACTAATCGGGAATTCGCCATCCAGCCAATCCGATTTCCCATTTGAACAAGTGAGCGATTGCCGTTTGCACCAAAAACCATGGCTCTTGTTCCTGCTGTGAAAGAATGAATCACTGGGAATGAGGCGCTTGGACCACTTCTCAACGCACCATTGCTTTCTGCTCGTCCATGACGATCAATTAATGCTAATCGGGAATTCGCCATCCAGCCAATCCGATTTCCCATTTGAACAAGTGAGCGATTGCCGTTTGCACCAAAAACCATGGCTCTTGTTCCTGCTGTAAAAGAATGAATCACTGGAGATGAGGCGCTTGGACCGCTTCTCAACGTACCATTGCTTTCTGCTCGTCCATGACGATCAATTAATGCTAATCGGGAATTCGCCATCCAACCTGTTCGACTTCCTATTCGCACAAATGAGCGATTACCAGTTTCGCTAAAAACTATGACTCTTGCTCCTGACCTAAAAGAATGAGTCACTGGGGATGAAGAACTTGAACTACTTCTCAGTGAACCACTGCTTTCTGTTTGCCCATGACGTTCGATTAATGCTAATCGGGAATTCGCCATCCAGCCTGTTCGACTTCCTATTCGCACAAATGAACGACTACCATTTATACTTAAAACCATGACTCTTATTCCTGCTCTAAAAGAATGAATCACTGGTGATGAGGCGCTTGGACCACTTCTTAGTGAACCATTGCTTTCTGCTTGTCCATGAAGTCTAGTTTCTCTCAAATCTCTACTCCTCAGCCAGCCCACATTCCTGCCAATCTCAACCTGTGTCCAAGCTTCATCATTGGATCTCCCAAGTATCATCAACCTTATACCACTTGCTACATTTTGAATTGAACCATAGCTTGAAGCAGGACCTCGTCTCAAAGTACTGCTATTTATAGTTCTGCCATAAAGTCGACCCATTCCCAATGCATTGGCAACAGCCGCAAATGATGCTACAAGTGGTGCTATGGAAGATTGTGTGTTTATATTATTGTTGCTCATCATTTAATCTCTCCTTTGCCAAGATTGCAGCTTTCTTTTGTTATTTATAAAAATTCTACCTACTGCTCAAATGCGCACACTTCCAAATATTAGAAATCTTTTGTATAGGTAAAAGCAATTCTACCCACTATTTATGAATAATCAATACTCAAAGATCATTCCCCTTTATTTTTGGTTTTAAATATTTTTAAACTGTTTTATTTGACTTGTTTAACGCTAAATTTTTATGTGATAAGTAAATAAACATCACTTTTGAATTGCAATACCATATTTTTGATTCTAAATTGAGATCCCCTTTAAATTGAAGGCCACTTAATTATTTGTTCATTCAGCTGATGAAAACACAAAGCTTAAAACTACGAAACTACTCCGAGAAATTAGCAATACAAAAAATCCTTTTAACCAACCGAAATGCCTGGTTGACCAAAAGGATTTTCTTTACAAGTATCAGCAATCTTTGACACTGAAAGATGCTTTATGATAAAATGTATAATTAACAGTGAAGTAAAACATTATTTTAAACTCAATAAGCACCTTCCATTTTTACTCAAAGGAGCCCACCCTATGCCATTAAACGAAATCCCCGTACAAGCCGTCACAGGCGTTGGACCTGCACTTCTAGAAAAACTAAATGCCATAAACATCCACACCGTTTCCGACTTACTAGAATACTTCCCATCGCGCTACGAATCCTACGAAGTCGTCGATTTAAACCAAGCAAAACACGAAGAAAAAATAACAGTTATCGGCAATGTTGTCGTTCCCGCTACAAACAGCTTCTACGGTCGCAAACAATCTAAAACGCAATTTTCCTTACGCATAGACGACCACATCATAAAAGTCGTCATTTTTAACCGCGCCTTCCTAAAAAACAAGCTCATCATGGAAGCACCCGTAACCGTCACAGGAAAATGGGATTTCGGACGCAAAACCATCACAGCAACAACACTAAAATTCGGCATCCACGACGATAATGCCATCGTTCCCAATTACCGAGCAACGGGCGACATTAAAGCCCAAACCATCGGAAAAATCATCCGAACAGCACTCGAACACTACCAAAACCAAATAAATGATGACCTTCCCCGACAGCTCACCGAAAAATACCGCTTAATATCAGCAGCTGACGCCATAAAGTTTTCCCATTTTCCCGAAAACAATGAACAAGCTAAACAAGCAACCCGCCGTATCAAATATGAAGAATTACTCAAATTCCAACTTAAACTCCAAGTCCTCAAAAGAAAAATCAAATACACGAAATCAGGCTTCGCGAAAAAAGCTGACGATTCGCAAATCTACACCTTTCTCAAAAACCTCCCCTTCGAATTAACAAGCGAGCAAAATCGCGTCCTCGGAGAAATTACAGCCGACCTGGAAGACAACGCGCGAATGAATCGCCTCCTACAAGGAGATGTTGGCAGTGGAAAAACAGTCGTAGCATCTATTGCCATCCTCTACGCAATGACAGCTGGCTACCAAGGCGCCATCATGGCACCAACAGAAATTCTCGCTAAACAACATCTCGAATCTTTAACAAAAATGTTCGAATGTCTACCCAAATATCGGATTGAATTCCTAAGTAGCAACATTAAAGGCAAAAAACGCCGTGAACTACTCGAAAATCTTGCCACAGGAAATATCAACCTTCTAGTAGGAACTCACTCACTAATACAAGATGAAGTCATCTGGGCTCAACTTGGCATTGCTGTCGTAGATGAGCAACATCGCTTCGGTGTGGAACAACGAAAAAAACTCCGTCAAAAAGGGGAAGCCATCGATATCTTGATGATGAGCGCAACACCCATCCCCCGCACCTTAGCGATTTCAGCTTTCGGCGACATGGATATCTCACAAATAAAAGAACTACCAGCTGGTCGAAAACCCATTCAAACCTTCGTGATTAGCGATACCAAGCTAGCTGATGCGCAAAAATTCATCAAAGAAACAATCCTTGACAAAGGGCAACAAGTCTATATTATCACACCTCTTATCGATGAATCTGAAGTCCTTGAAGACGTAAGAAATGCTACCTTAGTTTACGAGTTGTGGAAACAATCTTTTAACAATATCGCAACCGTTGGGCTAATGCATGGAAAGCTCGAAAAAGACGAAAAAGATGAAATCATGCATAACTTCATCCAAAATAAAATTCAAATTCTCATTTCAACAACAGTCATTGAAGTTGGAGTCAACATCCCAAACGCAAACCTCATCCTGATCTACGACGCCAATCGATTCGGCCTCTCTCAACTCCATCAACTGCGTGGTAGAGTTGGTCGTGGTAGCGAAAATGCCTACTGTATCCTACTATCAAATGCAACAAATCCTGAAGCAAAAGAACGACTCAGCGTCATTGCCGCATCCACAGATGGATTCGAAATTGCTGAAGCAGACCTCAAGCTACGTGGACCCGGTGACTTCTTTGGTTCAAAGCAATCAGGTCTTCCAACCTTCAAAATGGCAAACCTTATTGAAGATTACAAAATCCTTAATGTTGCCCGCCAAGATGCTTACGACATTATGGCTAATGATGAATTCCAACACAATCCCGAATTCCTGCCCCTCCGTGACTACATTGAGCAAACAATTGCAAATGAAAACCATCAATTCGATTAAAAAAAAGTCGCTCAAATTTCGAGCGACTTTTATGATACCTCTCTAACATCTAAATCAATCACTTGTAATTCAACAACTTTCATCGTATTAACATTTACGATAAAGAAAAACTGCATATCCAATATCGCATCCTCAATCGTGCACATGAAGGCTTTCCAGTCATCATGGAATTCGTCAAGATACGGTGGGACAAAATTCATTTCCAATTTTAAACCCTCAATATTTACACCATACTCAGTATTGATGGTTGTTGCAACTTCACCTGCTGAGTCTGCCACAAATTCGTCATATATTTGCATTAATTCCATTTCACATCTTCCTCTCATGTCATTCGTTATACTTTTTTTTGTTCATAAGATTATTATATCAAATAACTGTGGAATTTTTTAGGCAAAACTGTGGCAATTTTCATAAAAATTGTGGCAAAATTGTGGCAAAATTGCTATTCCTCTTCATCAATGACTTCTAAGAAGTATTCGTAAATCATTAAAGCATCTGATATATGTGCAATCTCGTTTGCATTATCTCCTGGTGCTCCAAATGTAATTAGAATAAATTCATCTTCTCCATCTGTCGCGAGACTTGCTAAACACCGACCCGCTGGCGTTGTATATCCTGTTCTTCCTCCAAGTATTTCACCACCTTCGAATGTTGTTTGTGGCGCAAATGCAAATAAAGTTGACTGCATGGTGCTACCAAGTGAATTTGGTGTCTCTAATTCATATGTACGCGCAGTAAATATCTCTCTAAACTCAGGAATTGCCAAAGCATAGCTCATTAAAAGCGCAATATCGTTGGCTGTTGTATAATGATCATCATCATGGAGTCCCGTCGCTGTAACAAAATTTGTATCAAGCATTCCGATGGAATAGGCTTTCTCATTCATTAAATCCACAAACGCCTCATAACTACCTGCAGCATGATTCGCAAGTGACCAAGTTGCCTCGGCACCAGATGGTAGCATAATGGCATATAAAATTTCCGACAAAGTCCTAACTTCTCCATATGTAAAACCAGATTGCATTGCACCTGCGTTAAATAACTCCTCAAAATCAGCATTCACCGTGACGCTATCATTCATCTCTCCACTTTCAAGACCAACTAAAACAGTCATGATCTTAGTTACTGACGCAGGATAAGTTTGCACATCTGCTTGATGATCAAACAGAATTCGCCCATTGGTGATATTAACCAACAGTGCATACTCACTATACATCTCAAAACCAACTTCATCATACGTTAAAGGTTTTGTGATCTCGGCAATAATTTCTGCAACTCTATTTTGATCAAGCTCATTTACTTCTTTCATCGGTATTTCTCGGAAATACCACATCGCAGCAAAATAAATACCAACACCAATAATTGTCCCCACTACGATCACATTTCTAACTAACTTATACCCTGCTTGAAATGCACCCCTTCTCTGCTCTTTCTGCATGGCTAGACGATACGACTTTTGATTATGCTCCTTGAGCAAATTCATCTGTTTATCATTCTTCTTCCTCATCATCAATCAACTCTCTTAATCATTACTACTCTATAGTATACCAATTTCTCCCACTTATATAAAGGGGGAATGTGCGTTTCATAAAATTTTTTACAACCCCCAAAACAAACAATAATATATTTCAAATTTATCCCGCTGCACCGAGTCTCTCATATTCTACATTTTTATAACCTCAGTTGCACTTTCTCTTCTCAAGTATCCACCCTCTCTCAAACACATACTAAAACCCCTCAAATCTCAATTATCATCTCTCCATAGCAAAATCGTCGCAAAAATGGTAAAATGATATTAATAAGTTAAACGGATGTGAACGAACATGAAAATCAAAATTATCGGTATGAGCGACCCACTAATCTTAAAAGAATTAGCTATTATCAATCAAGGATTTTTTAGTACATGGGAATTTGTTGAAGATGAGGCTGATTTAAGCTTTGAATTTCCCCCGCTAAAATCTCCCAACAAAACGACAAAAGATCGTAAATATACCTATTTAAAAACATACCTGCAGTTCTTAACACAAAAAACGGGTAAACAGCAACCCTGGGGTCTCCTAAACAGCATGCGCCCTAACAAACTAGTTCACAGCATGAAAAAGCGTGGTGCAACTGAAGTCGAAATCACAAATCAACTTCAAAACACTTACCTCATACAAGCAGCAAAAACGAACTTACTTCAAAGCATTGCTAGCCATCAATTAAAAATCATCCCTAATCTATACAACCTTGAGCAAGAAGTCAGCATCTACATCGGCATCCCCTTCTGCCCAACAAGATGCGCCTACTGCACCTTCGCCGCCTACCCTTACGAGCCCAACAAAAAATGGGTTGCTCCTTTTCTAAATGCATTGTATAATGAAATCTGGATGATCGGTCAATACCTCATAAGACAAAGACATAAAATCAAAATATCCACCATTTATATCGGCGGTGGAACACCAACAATATTATCCGCTAAAGAGTTAAGATCACTACTAAATGCTCTTTTCGACCCAAAGCGCTTTCCGCAAAATTTCCATGAAATCACCGTTGAAGCCGGACGCCCCGATACTTTAACTCCTGAAAAACTACAAGTTTTAAAAGACTTTTATATCGACCGCATTAGCATCAATCCCCAGTCCTTTAACTAGGCAACCCTTGATCGAATCGGTCGAGATCATACCGTGGCAGACGTCTTGGAAAAGTTCAAGATGGCGAAAGATATCGGTATTAAGAATGTAAATATGGATCTAATCGTGGGTCTCCCCGGTGAAGGCAAAGAAGAACTTGCTCACAGCCTTGCCCAGGTGAAGGATTTGCAGCCTAAGTCATTAACGGTGCACATGCTTGCGTTTAAGCGGAAGTCTGAAATAAGTAATGATCCTCAAGTGTATACGGTTGCAGCAAAAGAGGTTTTGGAGGAAATGGCTGAGATGACTTATGGGTTTGCAAAGCGGGAGGGGTATGTACCGTATTATTTGTACCGGCAGAAGAATATTGCGGGGAATATGGAGAATATTGGGTATGCGAAGAGGGGGGAGGAGTGTATTTATAATATTTTGATGATGGAGGAGGCGCAGAATATTTTGGGGCTTGGTGTTGGGGCGTCGAGTAAGTTTTTGATTGGGGAGTCGGTGCATAATCCGAAGGACTTGAGGACGTATATTGAGAATTGTGATGAATATGCGAGGAAGAAGTTAGAATTGCTTGAATTAAGTATGGAGATTGGTGCGAAGTCGTTTACTTATAATCCGTCTGTTGGAAATTAGATGTAGAAAAAACGAAAAGTTGATCTGTACACACTCGATGTACTGATCAACAAAGTTTAATAAGACTTTTCACCTACCATTGGAGAGTTCATTTTTTCACCTTGCCACCACAGGTGGTCTTTTAACAAAAAATCCTTGTAATGTCATCATGATTTGACCCACGAGAAAATACAATCCCATTGCTAGCGGGGAAAATATAACAAAGCTCCCCATCATTATCGCCATTGGTAAGTTCATCATTCCCATACTAGCTGCCGCCGGATCATTGCCCGCTGCCTGTATTCGCTTCCCAGAATAATACATTAAAGCTGTAACTAATATCGCAAAGATATAATTTGGAGCAAGATTAACCGATGCTAAATTAATTCCGAGAAAATACGCTGACTCTGTTCCAACAATCAGGGGATGGCGAGAAAAAGCTTGGAAAAAGGCAATCATCAGCGGCATTTGAATAAGCGATGGGAAACAACCCGCCATCATACTAACACCATTTTCTTTATACATCTGACTGATCTCTTGTTGCATCGCCATCTGCGATTCACGATCCTTTTTCTCGCCATACTTTTGCTTAATTTTCTCAACTTCAGGATTTAAGGCATTCCTTGCAACCATACTCTTTGTAGAATTCAATGTGAACGGAAAAGCTACCAATCTCGAAAGAATTGTTGCAATAATAATCGCTGCACCTAAACTCCCAATAGTATGAGTCAACCAAGTAATAAATTGTATCAGCGGCAATATAATTAAAACCTGCCACCATCCTGTCGCTGTTTCCGATGTTAAATAATTACCCGTCTGCACGCCACAACCTGTCAAAGCGAAAATTACTATCCCAAATAAAATGACTAATCCCAAGTATTTTTTCATGATATAAACCTCTCCAATTCAATAATAAATTATTCCGTAAAAACCACTCAATAGAAGTTAAACGATTCCTCACGACGTGTTTGGAATTAAAAGTCCAAAAATCAACATAATCCCTACCACAATTACTTCTAAATAATATTGAAAAACGTATCGAAGGTTGAATGATTGAAGAGCGAATTTGTAACAATTCTTCATCATTAAATAAACCTGCGCAATATACAATGACCTGCCAGACTCGCGCACATGATCCATCATAGTCCACTTCTTAAGCGATGAATGACTCACAATAAAGTTCACTTGTTCACGAATCTCATCATCACTTGGATAAATCACTTCAATTTCCTCATTCATAAGCTATCCCTCCAAACTCATTTTTAACTAATTTCACAGTAGCATAAAATCTTGTCTTAATGGTTGACTCAGAAACTTTCAAACACGCTGCAATCTCATTAAAAGACTTCTGGTGGGCGACCTTCAACCAGAATATCACCTGCCGTTGTTCGCTTAACGTATTAATAAACGCTTCAATTTCTTCGATCCTAAACTTCGTTAGCAAGCTATCAAGAAAACCTTCAGTTGTATGAGTTTCATCTTCTAATACTTGGATTCCAATTTGCTGCCGGTAGGATTTCGAACGATAATAATCAACAATACGATATCTAGCTATTTGATATAACCAGGTCCGAAAACTTGCTTTTTGCTTATCAAACTGCTGGATCGTCTCAAGCATATTCATAAAAATTTCTTGCGTTAAATCCATTGAGAGCTCTTTTTCGAGCGTCTTCTTGTAGACATAAGCATAGATTTCTTTATAATAATAAGTAACAAGATCATTCGAGGCTACTGGATCTGATTTTTTCTGAATTTTTTTAATCCACTTCTGCAAATTCTTCTCCATATTCATACCTGTTCTTTCGTTTATTTATGTACCCTTATTATACACTTTTTGAGCAGAAATTTTTAGCCTTCACTTAGATATGCGAAATTTTTGAAAAAAAAGTTTTAACTTTTTTGAAAAAATTTTAATTTTATGATATAATTCGATAACCAAAGTAAAACAAGGAAGTGGTTGTTCGTGAGTAAGTTATACAAAATAGGTGTAGATGCAATGGGTGGAGACAATGCCCCTGGCGAGATTGTAAAAGGCGCTTATATGGCAGTTGAAAAATATTCTGATATTGAAGTCACATTATTTGGTCGTGAAGAGATAATCAAAAAACATCTACCTGCTAGCCATAATCGGATTAAAGTTGTCCATTGTGAGGATATCATCCCAATGGATACCCACGACCCAGCAATGGCAATTCGTCGTCAAAAAAAATCTTCTTTAGTTATTGCAAGTAAAGCTGTTAAGAACGGCGAAGTTTCCGGACTTGTATCTGCCGGTGCAACGGGTGCTTTAATTGCAGCGGGGACATTATTAGTTAAGCGATTAAAATCAGTCGACCGCCCTGCGCTTGCACCATTATTACCAACTATCAAAAAAGGAGCAAATACAATTCTATGTGATGCTGGTGCAACAAGTGAAGCAAAAGCTAGCTTTATTTATCAAAATGCAAAACTAGCTGACATCTATGCAAAAACTGTACTAGATATTCAAAATCCAACGATTGGCTTGCTAAATATCGGAACTGAAGATACAAAAGGAGGAGCTGAGCAAGTAGAAGCATTTGCCATGCTAAAGAGCGATAAAAGTCTTAACTTCCTCGGAAATATCGAGTCAAAATCAATGATTTCAGGTGAAGTCGACATCATTGCAACAGACGGCTATGCAGGAAACATCGCATTAAAAGCCGTTGAAGGTACAGCTAAAGATATTTTTGCTTTACTAAAAGAAGAAATCATGTCGACAGCTAAAGGTAAAGTCGGTGGTTTATTATTAAAAAATACCTTCGCTGGGATTAGAGAAATTATCAATCCTAAAACTGTCGGAGGGGCAATTTTACTTGGTATTCAAGCTCCAGTAATTAAATCGCCTGGTTCAAGTGATGCTGAAACATTTATGTATTCCATCGGACATGCGAAGAAGGTTATTGAAAATAACGTTATTGATAAGATTGATGCCGCTTTATCAGCCGCAAAAGAAAATGCCTCAGAATAATTCTGAAGCATTTTTTATTTTTGGTAATTTCCAAAAAACAGCGAAATTGCTTTTTTACTTCATTAAAAACAGATCATCAACTGTCACAACTTTGACTTCAGGCAAACCTTCTGCTTCTATAGCATCTGTTGTTTTATCATTAAACGGATACTTTGTAAAGAAGTAAAAATGATATTTTTCATAACCAGGTAACAGCCTTATCTTATCTATTAACTTCTTAACCTCTGCGATTTCAGAAAATGACTCTCGCCACTTACACTTCCCCAATATAACCTCATTTTCAGATTCAAAAACAACATCAATATCACTTTCCTTCTTCTTCCCAGGATCATTCCCCCACCATTTCCCTATCCGGGTCGGAATAAGAGGAATTAAGCCAGATTTAACAGCTCTAATTAAATATTGCTGGGAAACATTTTCGAAAACAGACTTTCCAATAAATTCACCAATAAGTGGTAAAACCTTTTTTTCTGCAACCGTCTTGCCGAAGCCCAACTCAATAGCAGAGGTGTTAGGATAAACATATTCATACCAAAATCGAAAGGCATTATCTGCTATTTCATAAATCCCTTTTTTTGATCTCAACAGATTTTCACCAAAAGGCAATAC
>Ga0123355_10004051_pt1 | contig 21244 bp, 17 predicted proteins | sample TergutEmb28metaG_3_FD_89872 | JGI IMG/M metagenome (GOLD analysis project Ga0123355, IMG submission 89872) | Embiratermes neotenicus P1 segment gut microbial communities from Petit-Saut dam, French Guiana - Emb289 P1 | ecosystem: Host-associated > Arthropoda: Insects > Digestive system > Gut ...
GGCTTCGGCTGGCGAAATGGTAGAGATTTTCAATGTAACCGGCCAGCTTGTACATCAAGGTATTGCTCACGAAGGTTTGAACATTATCGCTGTTCGTCCGGGTATCGCACTATTGAGAGTTGGCGGAACGGTAAATAAGCTGGTTGTAAGATAGAGTGCAGAAACAATAAGGTCGTACCGAACTTGTTTCGGTATGACCAAAAATAAACGTCATTGCGGGTCAAAGCCCACAACGACGTACAAACAAAAACAGCCGAAAGATTTTTCTTTCGGCTGTTTTTGTTTAACTGCACTCTACACTCTGCAAACTGCACTCTAAAAAAGAGAATTCGGGTCTAAGGTATCTTTTTCAATATCGAGGAAATATTTGTAAATGCCAACTTTCAACTCAGCGCAAGCATCGTAATCACACACGATAATTCCTTTCGGATGCATTTGCAATGCGCTGATTGTCCAAATATGATTTATCGGCTCTTCAACGGCGTGGCGCAAAGCGCGCGCTTTTCCGTGTCCGTTTACAATAATCAACACTTCTTTTGCGTCGAGTATAGTGCCAACGCCAACAGTGATTGAAGTTTTCGGAACTTGATTTATATCATTATCGAAAAAACGCGAATTGGCAATAATCGTTTCGGTTGTCAGCGTTTTCTGACGAGTGCGCGAAGCGAGCGACGAACCCGGCTCGTTGAACGCAATATGACCATCTGCGCCAATTCCACCTAAGAATAAATCAATTCCATCGACAGCCGTAATTTTGGCTTCATAATCGGCACATTCTTTTTCCAAATCCTCGGCGTTTCCGTTCAACAAGTTTGTGTTTTCGGGCTTTATGTCAATGTGATTGAAAAAATTATTCCACATAAACGAGTGATAACTTTGTTCGTGGTTTTGCGGAAGACCAACGTACTCGTCCATATTGAACGTAATCACGTTTTCGAACGAAATAACTCCACTTTTGTTCAATTTTATTAGTTCGCGATACATTCCGAGCGGTGATGAGCCGGTTGGAAGTCCCAAAACAAACGGTTTTTCTGCCGTTGGATTTGCCTTGATTATTTTCGCAGCCACATAATTTGCCGCCCATTTCGATACATTTGTGTAATCGGGTTGAATGATAAGTCTCATATTTTTTTGCGTTTTAAGTTTTCAGTACACAAAGGTAGTGTTTTTCTGTTATCTTTTGCTCATAATGTAAGTTTTTGAAAAAAATATGTGTTTTTATTTGGTTTTGTTTGAGTAAAGCATTATTTTTGCACTTAATTTTAATTAATAATTTTATTCATTTAAAAGTTTTTGTTTATGAGAAAATTAAGTGTTTTATTCGTTTCTTTGTGTGTGTCAATCGCAAGTTTTGCACAACCACAAGCCGGCAATGTTGCCGTGGAAATCAACTTCGACCCTTTTGGTGCTTTAAGTCCTGTTTTTTCAGCTGAAGAGGTGAGAGTTCGTTACTTCTTGTCAGACAATATGGCTGTAAGAGGAACATTGCATTTTTCTATGAATTCGGAAAAAGATGGTCTGTATGACAACGACAACAGCTTGTTTAGAACTGATAAAGAGAGAACCATGATGTTTGGAATTGCACCCGGTTTTGAATTTCATGCAGTGAAATTTGAAAGAGGAAGTGTCTATTTTGGTGCTGAACTTGGCTTGCTTTTCGGAAATGCAACTTATTCAGGGACATGGGAAAATAACCTTGGTACAGATTGGAGTTCAAGAGGAAATGTGTTTGGTTACGGACTTAACCTTTTTACCGGTGTTGATTTTTATCTTACACGGAATTTGTATATCGGTGCTGAGGTCGGTTTCGGTTTTATGTCGTTGAGAGAAACTCCCAATGCTTCAATGACCACAGGCTCAGTTACAATAGACAATAGTACAAACACAACGAATACAAGCATTGGTTTTAATGCCGTTCCTGTTTTCCGTTTAGGTTGGACTTTTTAAAAGCTTAGCAGTAATATTTTTAAACAAAGTGATGTTTTTTGCATCGCTTTGTTTTTTTATATATTATCTTTGTACGTTAATAATTTTCTGTGAACAGTGATGAAAAAACTTCTCTATTTCTCTCTGATACTCTTTTTCTTGTCAGCATGTAAAAAAACGGCGCAAGATATTTATGAACAGCCCGAAATTGCCAAATGCGTGTATCGATTTGGAATTTGCATTGATTCACTTGATGTGACTGATTTTCAAGTGCGTTCGGGTGAAAGTTTGTCTGTAATTTATACCAATTTAGGATTTTCGGGAGTGCAAAGCAGCAGAATGGTAAATGTCGCTGCCGATTTGCTTCCGCCAAGAAGTTTGCGAGCAGGAATGAATTACCACGTTTTTACAACACAAGACAGTGTTCCGCAAGTTGCTCACATTGCCTTTGCTCGCTCGCGAACAAATTTTGTTGTGTTTGATTTGCTTGGCGACAGTATTCACGCGCGCGCTTACGAAGTGCCGATAATCACTAAACGGCGTTATTCCGAAGGCGTAGTCAATTCTTCGCTTTGGAATGCGATTGCGGCGAGCGGCTCAGACCCGATTTTGGCAACGATGTTGTCGAGCATTTTTGCGTGGCAAATTGATTTTTTCGGCATTCAGCAAGGCGATAAATACAAGTTGATTTACAACGCTGCTTATATTGAAAACGACAGTGTTCCGTTGCGAATAGAAAGTATCGAAGGCGTGATTTTTACACACAGAAGTCGCGATTTTTACGCTATTCCTTTTGAACAAGACAGCGTTCGGATTTTTTTCGACGAAAACGGAAACAGCCTTCGTCGCGCTTTTTTGAGAGCACCGTTGGATTTTTACCGAATTACTTCTCGATTTTCAAATGCGCGTTTTCATCCTATTTTGAGGCGTTATCGACCGCATCACGGTGTTGATTATGCTGCACCGACAGGCACACCTGTAAGAACAATCGGCGATGGTACCGTGATTGAAAGAGGTTATCAGCGCGGCGGCGCAGGTAATTTTGTGCGAATACGACACAACGCAACTTACACAACAACTTATATGCATTTGAGCCGTTTCGGACGAGGAATTCAGCAAGGTGCACGCGTAAATCAAGGCGATATAATCGGTTATGTTGGTATGACAGGATTGGCAACCGGTCCGCATCTTTGTTTCAGAGTTCATCGCAACGGCGTTCCAATCAATCCGCTTACAATGGAAGCACCGCCCGATGTTCCGGTGCATCCCGAATTGATGGATAGTTTCAATGTCGTAAAACAAAATATTTTAAATGAAATTGCGCGTTTAAGTGTGGAAAGGAAAAAGCACGAAAGGGCGAATGCGCGAACGGACGAAACAGACGAAATTTAAAAAACAGTTGCTCTAACTAAGTAAGAGTCTGTTTAAATTTGTTTGTATAAAAAATTCCTCCGTAGGAGGAAAATGTGAATAACCTCGAATGTAATTCGGGGTAAAACGCAGAAATCTGTATCCGAACTCCGTAGGAGTTCAACCCACTTCGGGGTTGTGATTGAGAAGTATTTTCGCTTCCCCGAATTGCATTCGGGGTTATTCATATTTAGCCCCTTTCGGGGCAAACCAAATCAAAAAATAATATTTAAACAATTTATAAACCCTCTAAAATTATTCATCGTGAAAAAAAATTTGATTTTTTTCCTTGCTTTCATCCTTTTCGGAATGAAAATGTACGCACAACCTGAACTGCGATTTGTAGCAGGACAACAAGATACTGTGCGTGTTGCGCGTCATTTCTTTCGCGGAATGACAGTTCCTAACAGCCAACTGACTGTCAATGATGTATCCTTTCCGGTGTTTTCCACAGGTGCTTTTGCGGCAGAGGTAAACCTTACCGAAGGAAGCAACAAAATTCGCTTTGTTGTTCGCCACAGTGGACAGGAAACGGTGCGAGATTTGGATATTTATTTCGAGCCTCGCCGACCGCCGCAAGCTACTGCTCGTCTGGAAATAGAACAAGCAGAATTAATTCCCAATGTTTCGATGGTGATGCCCGGCGATGTGCTGAAAGTGCAAGTAAAAACCATTCCGGGCGCGAAAGTCACTTGGCTTGACGGAAATATTCTCAGAGAACTGCCTGCCGAAGTTGCAGGCGTAGCAGGAATTTTTCAAGGAAAATATATTGTTCAAAAAAATGATTCTTTGCTCGCTTCGCCGATAACTGTTACGGCAACATACGGCAAAGAAGTTTGGACAAAAGAAGCAGGTCCTTTTGTATCTGCTTGGGAAATTGACACAGTCAAACAATCCATTAGCAAAGAAATTACAACAATTACCGTTCTCGACCCGCTGAATCCACTTTTTGTACGTTCGCGAGGTGGTGCTGATGCGCAAAGAAATGTGATTACGGGCGATGGCGGAGTTTTGCCTTTCTTGAATTACGGTTTGGGACGCGACCGACTTGGCGGGTCGCGAATGGGTTATATTTCGCCCGGAATTGATATGCAAGTGTTGGGCAAAGTCGGCAATTTGTATCAAGTTCGCTTGTCGCAACGGCGCACGGCGTGGATTCCCGAAAGTCAAGTTCACCCGCCTGCACCGCAAGGACTTTTCCGTCCGCCCGCGCTCACTTCGTCGTGGAGCGTTTTTGGCGACGACCGTTTTGATTATGTGAGAATTGCAGTTTCAGACCGAGTGCCTTTTCGCAGTTTTCAGGAAATAAATCCAAACCGCGTTGTGGTCGATATTTTCGGCGTAACAACCAACACGGCTTGGATTACACAGTTGTTTACCACTCAAACCATTGCTAACGTGAGTTACGAGCAAATAGACGATGATGTTCTCCGCATTTTTATCGATTTGAACACCACGCGCCATTGGGGATACAGCGTTTTTTACGAAGGAAATCAATTAGTTATTCGCCTTAGACATCAGCCGATGCTAAGACCGAGATTGCGCGGAATGCGCATTGCGTTAGATGCCGGACACGGCGGTGAACATCCGGGCGCAGTTGGGACAACCGGAATGACCGAAAAAGAGGTCAATCTCGATATGACTTTTATGTTGAAAAAGGAACTCGAACGGCGAGGCGCGCAGGTAATTCTCACGCGAAGCGACGACACCAATCCGAGTATGCAGCAGCGAATGGCTTTTCTCCGCGAACAAATGCCCGATTTGCTTATTTCCATTCACAACAACGCGGGCGGAAATCCGATAACCACCAGAGGAACAAGTATGTACTATCGTCATATGGGTTCTTTTCATTTGAGCGAGGCAATTTTGAAAAGATTGCTGGAACTTGATGGTGTAGAAAATTTCGGAAATGTGGGCGCATTTAATTTTGCGCTCAATTCGCTCACCGAATTTCCAACTGTTTTGTTCGAAGGATTGTTTATGAGTACGCCGTCGGACGAGGAAAAATTGGCGTGTCCGAGATTTAGAAGGCAAATGGTAAGGCAAATTGTAAGGGGATTGGAGGATTTTTTGAGAGATGCGCGGTAAAATGCTGAATGAGTTTTTATTTTCAATCGTAACAGGTTTTTGAAAACCTGTTACGATTTTAATTTTATGCGTTTTTCAGCATTTTTTTCTCCTCCGTTTTCAATCGCCGTTCTACTTTTTGCACATCTTCGGCAGGCGAAAGATTTTCGGGAACTAAACCGCGCTCAATCATTATTTTACGAACGCCGAGATTGTTGTCAATGTGTTCTTTTTCTATTGACGAAACGCCGTGCAAATCTTTCACTTGTACATTTTCGGCAGTCATTGCAGCGGCAAAATCTTTTGCTTTGATGCTTACGGTTGGCAGAAAATCGGCAACAGGGCGATTTTGCGGAATGTTCATTTTTCGTTTCAGTTGCGCGGTATCAAGATTGAAAAGTGCTTTGTCACCTTTCGAGCGAATTACCGCAAATCCTTTATCATCAACACCTCGCTCGTAAAGCACACCCGAAAGCCGTTTTTCGGTTTCGCGCAATTTTATCCGCGCTTCTACTCGTTCGGTTTCCAAAATGCGCTGTTCAATCACTTCGGCACGACGCGTTTGCACAGCAAAATAGGTTTGCGCAAAGGCAATTTGCGGTTTTTGACTGTCGCCGTTTTGCGCCATCAGATAACAAGCATAGCGAGTTAGCAAAATATCTTTTATCTGTTTTTTTGCACCAGAACCTATCTCGACCATCTTATTGACATCAATAAAATGGTTTTTGATTTCTTCTCCAACATTTTCGCAAGCATTTTTTGCTTTTGCAAGCACTTTTTCAAAATTTTGCCACAGTGTGTAGCCAAGTATTTTTTGCAATTCTCTTGCACTCCAACACTCAACGCCTTCGATTTCGGCAGAAGCGTTTTCAAATTGTACAAACAATTCTTTGATTTCGTCTGATTTTAACATTTTATATCTGTGTGATTTTTTGTTACAAAGTTACTAAATTTTTCTTGATTTTACCGCCTTCGCCAATTAAATAAATAACTCAGTCCAACATTAAAAAAATCGTGATTATTTATCCTGTCGTAAGTTAGTTGGTAGGAAAAAGAACTCCAACCGATTCGTCCTCGAATATAAGCGGAATAAATCCAATAATCGCTAAAATAGCCAACCGACAAACCGCTGTAAAATCTCGGCTTTCCAAAACCTTTTTGCGCACCCAAAATTACACCAAAATTATTTTCGTTGTTTAATGATTGAAAAGCAGGCTCTAAAAACAAACTTGACTGTAAAAATCTCGAATAAGTATAACCTTTAATGCTGATTTTGTTAAATCTAAAGTCTACGTTGTCCGACAAATTTTTGTGCGTATAGTTTATCGAAACCTTTTGTACATATCTTACCCAATGCCACAAGTCAAAAAATCCTGTCGGATATAGAACACCGAAATTTCCTTCAAAAGCGTAATCATTCCCAAAATTGCTTTGGACTGAAATTTTATACACAAATCTGCCAAAATCCTCAAAATGGATTAAAGGTCTTTCGTTGTATCCATTGCTGAAACTAATTCCAAATAAAGAATTTGCAACATCGTAGTTTGCACCAATGGAAAAATAACGAGGAACATAAATATAATTGACTAAGACATTTATCGTATCTTCCTCTAAAACTATATAGAGAACTCTATCTTGCCTTATTCTTACTGTTTTTGGCAACATTCCTATAAACCGAAAATTCAATACGGAATTATCTTTTTGTGTAGTAGTATTAAATTTTCCATAAAAATCCGTTACAACATAATTTGTTGTTCCGACCTCTTCAACAAATACACCTAATATCGGCTCGCCTGTGTTGTCCACAACCACTCCCGACACATTCCTCTGCGAAAAAACATCGAAAACAAAAAAAGCGAATATGAATAACAAAAAATATCTCATTTTCAAATTATTATTAATGTGCGTCTTGTTTTTTAGAAATATATCCGATTTTTTCTTTGCAAATAAAAAAATGTTTGTACCTTTGCAATCAGAAATTTAAACGGCTATTGAACTATTGCTGAATCGTTGCGGGTTTAATAGTCGTTTTCTATTGCAGTAATGCAATATTGCAGTTTTTGACCACTTCCACGCAATTCGCCTACTGTCAGTTTTATTTTTCCAAAATTTTCTTTGTCATATTCCATTACATAGATTTTTGAAAATCGCTTTTGTTTTACATTGTCCATTTTCGGTTCTTGCAGCTTGCCAACGGTTACAGCATTTTCCAAAATTTCGGTTAAATGAGTAACGGCTAATGTAGATTTGTAGCGTATCGCCGCTTTGCTTGCGGTTTCTTGCATAGATAAAAAGCGTACTTGAATAAAATTTTTCAACGATTTATTGTAAATCTGTTTTTCGGGATTGGAAATAACCCATTTGACGTAAAAATCGGTTATAAACTTTTTTCGATTTTTCAAATCTTCGGACGTGCTTCCTAACGCTATTCCATTGTTGTCTAATTCCATTAAATTATCAACTAAAATTTTTTATTATTTCTCAATCAAACAAAGTCGGTTGGTCTTCTTCCAATTTCTTGATAATGCTCATCATCACGGCTTCGCGGATGAAACGCGAGCGATTATGAACGCCGTATTTTTCGACATAACGGTTGAAAACTTTGTTTTCTTCGTCGTTCAGAGTGAAAACGTGTTTGTGCGTTCGGAGTGAATTTTTCTTTTTTTGTGTCATAAACAAACAGTTATGAAGTCGGTAAATCTTGTTCTTGGTCGGTTTTCGGTTTTTTCTTTTTTTCGACAATGGAAAATCCTTTTTGCAAAAACAAATTATTCGGATAAATGTAACGCTGACCGTTTTCGTCGCGCAGGTAAACATAAAACGATTTTATATCTTCCACTTCGGCAATGGTGGGAAAATCTTTATCCAAAATTTCAATCTTAGTGCCGATTTTCAACTGCTGTGTAAAAAAGAGAACAAAACCTGTTGTTACATTGCTCAGCACCGACCATTGAGCAAAAAACGCCACGCCGATTATCGCAAAAATCGACGAAAGCGCAAGAAAAATATTATGCGGGCGAACACCCCAAATCGTTACAAGCAAAATAATCAGTGTGATTACAAGCAAAAAATTCACCGTTTTTTTCATAAACGCAGTCATTGTTCTGCTCATTTGAGCAATGCCCGAATAACCTTTTATCAGTTTATTGAGCAAATAACGCACAGTCGGGAAAAGCATCAAAACAACAATTGTTGCAATTACTCTGACAGAATGATAATCAAAAAAAATTTCCATATGTTTGTTTTTTACAGAATTACAATTATTTTTTTGCAAAAGTAATTAAGTTTATTCGATTTGACGCGAAAATCAAAATAAAACCATTATTTTTGTTCTCTGTTTACGAGATTGAAAAATGATGAAAAAAATTTTATTGATAGTTTTATCGCTTTTTGTTGCTGTTAATACGATTTTCGCACAAAACATTGAACAAGAACTTCCACCGAGTTTCCGGTTTGAAAATAATTTGATACAACAACCGCAAATCTACAAAGCGATGTTGGAACAAAATGCTTCTCTGCTTCGCGCGGAAAGTATGGAACGCGTAAAAAACGGTCAGCCGTTGCGGATTGCCGTTGGAATTGCTGCCGATTTGGAACTGATTAGCGAAAATGCGCCCTTACTTCGACTGGCTTCGGGCGAGCAAATTCGCCGGCAAGCTATTAAATCAGAAGGAGCAAATGGATTGATTCTTTCGTTCAGCGAATTGTTTATTCCCGAAGGGGGAAAATTATTTATTTACACTGAAGACCGAACGCAAATCGTCGTTTTTTTGCACGAAACAAATCCGAGCGGAGGCGTATTCGCCACTTCCATTTTGTATCAAGATAAAATTGTGCTGGAATACGTCGAATCGATTATTTCAAGAGAGCAACCGCGCATAAACATTTCGAATATCGGTTTTGTATATCGTTCAAATGCTGATTTTCGAAATGTCATGACTTGTTACATAAATGCAAATTGCTCGGAAGGCGACGATTGGCTGTTACAAAGAAACGGAGTTGTCGGTTTGCGAATGAACATTGCAAACGGTCGCAACCGCAATTGGTATATTTGCAGCGGGTCGCTCATTAATAATGTTCGACAAGACGGAACGCCTTTCATTCTCTCGGCAAGTCATTGTTTTGAAGGATACGATGACATAACTCTTTCGACTATGGCTTTCGATTTTTTCAAAGAATCAGTAAGCGACGATTGTACCGACCGTTCAATAAGTAGTCCGCTTACAAAAACAATGACCGGTGCAATCATTATTGCCGATATTCCAATGAGAGGCGCATCGGACGGAACTTTACTGAAACTTACAAACTCAATTCCGAATGATTGGAATGTTTTTTTCAACGGTTGGGATGCGCGCGGAATAGCCGCAACAAGCGGAGTTTCCATTCATCATCCAAACGAAATGGTGAAAAAAATATCGACTTTTACTCAGCCGCTAGTTTCTGTTGGGAATCTGCCTTTTCAAAATGGCATTATTACCGGCGCAAATGCTCATTGGCAAGTAAGGTGGTCGCCCACCGAAAACGGACACAGCGTAACTTTCGGCGGTTCGTCCGGTTCTCCGATATTTAACGAAAACGGACACATTGTCGGCACACTTTCCGGCGGAGCTTCTTTTTGTCAAACTCCGAATGCACCCGATTTTTACGGCAAATTTTCGCATCTTTGGAATCAGTATTCGGACACAACACAGCATTTCAGACGATTTTTAGACCCGGACAATACCGGCGTTTTGGTACTCGATGGATTTGACCCGAATGCTTTTGATTTTGAGAATAATACGCCGATTGCAACCTACGCAACAAACATCACATCAACCGAATTTACGGCAAATTGGCTCGCTTTGGAAAATGCAACAAGATATTATTTAGACGTTTATAAAATCAAAAACGACTCGATAAAAATTTATTTAGAAAAATCGAAAAATGTTGGAAGTGTAACGTCATTTACCATTGACGGTTTAACGCCTTTAACACAATATTATTATGTCGTGAGAGCAGGTACAGGAATAATTTCTCAATCCAAATCTTCAAACGAAATTTCGATAAAAACCCATTCTATCACTCTTTTTCCACCCGTAGCAACCGAAGCAACAATGATTTGTGCCAATTCGTTTCAGGCAAATTGGGAAGCAACGCCCGAAGCAACAACGTATTTTTTAAGTGTTTTCAGAAAAGAAAACAACGATGAAAAGATTTTTATACCCAAATACGAATTTTTCAATCTTGGAAATGTATTGTCGCATACGGTTGAAGGATTGGAAGAAAATACGCGGTATTATTACGTTGTTGTTGCTTCGAATGGAACCTATTTTTCAAGATCTTCAAACGAAATCGGTGCAACAACCACCGATGGAACAAGTGACATTTGCAATCCGCGAATAAAGTCAGCTGTTTTTGTTGACAATCACAATATAATTATCTATTCAGCTTCGGAAATGAATTTAGCCATTTACAACATTGCAGGACAATTATTATTGTCGAAAAATATAATCGAAGGCGAAACAATAATACCGAAAAATAATTTTCCGAGTGGTGTGTATTTTGTGAGATTAGGAATTGAGACACATAAAATTTTGGTGTGGTAAAAAAATGTTTTTTACTCAAATACAAAGTATAAAAAAATTATTCGTAATTTTGCAGAATTGAATGAAGTAAAATAAAAAATGTCTGTCGCTCAATTGACATATAATCAAACAGATAAATTAAGGGGTTATTCCAATGTTTTCTCGCGAATGTCGCTTCTTCCGATTGTTGAGAGTGGCGATTTTTCTTTGCTGAATATGAAAATTAAACGAGATGAGGACAAAATCGGTAAAAAATTTAGTACTTATTCCGAATATTTAAAATTTGCATTTGCCGAACTCCGCAAAAATTATCGTAGTGAATATATCTATAAAAACACATTGGTTAATAGCTTAATAAGTAATAAATACGGAACAAAAAATAGCATTATTATCAATGAATTTCGAGTAGGAAACTCTGTCGCCGACATGGTTTTGTTTAATGGCACAAGCAAAGCATTTGAAATTAAAACAGAGTTAGATTCCGATAAACGACTTGAAACTCAACTTTCCGACTATTCCAAAATTTTCAAAAAATCGTATCTTGTAATTCACGAATCAATGCTAAATAAGTACAAGGTTGAAGACAACATTGGAATTATTACACTTTCGACTGAAAGAGGAAGATTGAAGCTAAACAAAGAAAGAAAAGCTACTGAAAATAACATTATTGATGTTGATATGCTGATGCGAAGCGTTCACACAAACGAATATAAAAATATTGTTTTTTCTTATTTCGGAACGTTACCTAATGTTGGAAATTGTGAGATGTACGAGATTTGTAAGGCGATGATAAAAGAAATTCCGCAAGAAACATTACACGAATTATTTCTTGGAGAAATAAAAAAACGTAAATCAAACAATGACTCCCTCAAATCATACACTAACGAACTCAGACAATTTTGTTTATGTACAAATTTAAGCAAAGAACAATATGCCGTTTTCAATGAACGACTAAATAATCCAATTCCAATAAACATTTGACTATGTATTATCCATATTTACGAGGAAAACAATTTGAATTGATAGCTTTGCGCGAATTTGCAGACGCACATAGCAATTACAAAGTTGTTCCTATAATCGAGCCTGTAAAATCTACTTTTAACAGTATGAGTTTGGCAGTCAATGCAATGAAAACAAAAAACTTAAAGTTTGTTCTTATTCTCAATCCGCAGGTTGGAGATATTAAGGATAATACAATTTTAATAGAACAGTCGCTCACTAACGAATTATCAGACAATAGTGCTTGGTGTCCGGCATTTATCGTTACCAATAGCAATCAAAATAGAATTACAACACACATAATCGAAAAAGAATATAACAATGTTTTTTTAATTTGCAAGGACAATCTTGATAGTTCTGCACAATCATTAATTCAACTGTTTAAAATGCAAAATATTACAAATATTGTCATAAGTGCAAACAATAGCAGATTAAAACGACTTGCTAACAAAAACAATAAATCCATAATTCGTTTAGATGACAGTTTCATTTCACAAAGCAAAAACAGCAGCTATGTAAGTATCCCCGAAGAAATGTTTTCGGAAGAGTACAAGTATTTTGAAGATGATGGTTTTGCAGGAATTTCGGATTATACCACACTACCAAGCAATTTTATCGATGGTGGGATGAGACCTTGGGCAGTTGCCATTCACTGGACTTATGAAAAAGGAAACGAGGCAATTTGGGTAAAGCATTTTGTGTCAGACAGCAATGATGGACTAGAGAATGTTCAAGGAAAATTTCTCGAAGCAGGGCGAAAAGCAGTTGATTTTTTCAACTCAACGCAGATTACAAGTAATCGTGCCATTGAAGAATTGAGAACTTTTATACAAAACAGTCAGTATCCCGGACTTGGAGTTATAAAAAAACTTTCAATAAAAAATCATATCGAATTGTTGAACCAAATATTATGCAGGGAAAAATGAAAATCTGTGCTTGTTGCTTCAACGATGAAGAATTAAAACAATTCATAATTTCGTCATCCAAAGAAAGGATTGATTGTCCGTACTGCAACAGTAATTCGGAAAGTATTGATATTTCGGAGTTATTGGACTTTTTTTCTGATTTTTTCTCTGTTTTCTCAAATGATGACGAAGGAATAACATTGTCCGAACTCATTCAGCAAGATTGGAATTTATTTTCAGATGATATAAATGTGCAGGAAGTTTTGGTTGAAATATTACAGCAACTAAAAATTAACTTAAAAACAACAGACAGGGTGTCTTATCCGCAAGAAATAACAGAATGTATAGAACACTGGGATACATTGAAAAAAGATTTGAAGTGGAGCAGACGATTTCTTGCTAACGCTGAACGATTGATAGAACTTAAATGGGACACTCTTTTTGGAATTTATTCAACGATTGATTCAAGTAACAAACTTTATCGTGCAAGAATACATACCGATGGACGTAAAAAGCCAATAGGAAAAGATGAATTAAGCTGTCCTTCAAAAGAAAAATCAAAAGGCGGTCGAGCAAATCCACAAGGTATTCCGTATTTATATCTGTGTAACGATATTAATACAACGTTTTACGAAACACGAGTTTCATATTTAGACATTGTGAGTGTGGGTATTTTTCAATTAAAAGAGAAAGAAGAACTTAAAATTGTTGATTTTACACAATGGCAAAGTCCTTTTAATGCTTTCAGCGATGATTCTGTGAATATGATTGACTTTGTAAAAGGCAAACTCTTGCGACAACGAATAAGCAAGGATTTATCAAAACCAATGCGAAGATTCGATTCTGAAATGGAATATTTACCAACACAATTTATCTGTGAATTTGTAAGATATATTATTGGTGCGACAGGCATTCAATTCAATAGTTCACTTCACAAAGACGGAATAAACATAGTTCTTTTTGAACCCGAAAATGTGCAATGCGTTGAAGAACAACTTTATCAAATTAATGAAATTGAAATAAAATCTGAATTAATTCTGTCTGCTTCGGAAGATGTTTCATTTGGTGCGTAGGCAGATATGGAGTGATGAAAAACCACCATCCGATATTATTTTTCCTACTGTCAATCTTGCTCGTGATTCTATTTCTGTCAAGTTTGATTTTCGGGAGTGTGCATATTCCTTTGCAAGATGTATTTTCGACTTTCACGGGTAACAGAACAAATTTTATTAATTCCGAAATTTTACTTAATCTCCGTTTACCGAAAGCAATCACCGCTGTTTTGACCGGTGCTTCGCTTTCGGTTGCAGGATTGATGATGCAAACGCTTTTTCGCAATCCGTTAGCCGACCCGTATATTTTGGGCGTGAGTTCGGGTGCAAGTTTGGGCGTTGCGCTTACGGTGATGACGACTTCGGCTTTGCCGTTTTTTGCCTTTGCAAACGACGGTTGGACGTTGATTACTTCGGCAACGATTGGCGCATTGTTGGTTTTGCTGTTGGTGATTGCCGTTTCGTTCAAAATTCGGAACGCCGTTTCGTTGCTTATTGTCGGTATTATGTTTGGAATGATTGCCGGCTCGTTGGTCAATGTGTTGCAAAATTTCAGCAATCCCGATTCCATTAAATTGTTCGTAATGTGGACTTTCGGAAGTTTGAGCGCGGTAACTTGGGATTATATGCAAATTCTTTTTCCGGTGGTAATTATCGGAATTGGAATGGCTTTTTTCCTGCAAAAAAATCTCGACGGACTTTTGCTCGGCGAAAATTACGCGCGGTCACTCGGCATTTCCATTACGCGAACGCGCATTGTGATTGTGATTGCTACAGGATTGCTCGCGGGCGGAATTACGGCTTTTGTTGGTCCGATTGCATTTGTCGGGATTGCCATTCCGCACATTGCTCGCGGATTGTTTCGCACGGCAAATCACCGAATTTTGCTTCCAGCTTCGATTTTATGCGGTGCATCGTTGTTGCTTGTGTGCGACATTGTTTCGCAAATTCCGAAACACAATTTACCGATAAATACAGTAACTGCATTGTTCGGCGCACCGATAATTATTTGGATTATTTTGAAACGAAAATGAAAACACTTTTATCCGCCATAAATTTATCCATCGGATATCCGAATTTCACTGTGCAATCGAACTTAAATCTCGATTTGCAGGCAGGCGAGTTGGTGTGTTTGATTGGACCAAACGGAAGCGGAAAATCAACGCTGATGCGAACGTTGGCAGGATTGCAAAAACCACTTGGCGGAAAAACGCTCATCGAGGAAAAAAATATAAATCTGCTTTCGCAAACGGAAAAAGCGCAGCTTATTTCGATGGTGTTGACCGACCGTGTTGATGTGGAAAATGCACAGGTTTTCGATATTGTTTCGCTCGGTCGTTATCCGCACACGCATTGGTGGGGCGGAATTTCGGCAGAGGATGAAAAAATTATTCGACAAGCGATAAAAATGGTGCATTTGGAGGAAAAAACAAATCGTTTAATGGCTCAACTTTCGGACGGCGAGCGACAACGAGCAATGATTGCACGCGCATTAACGCAAGATACGCCAATTGTTTTGCTCGACGAGCCGACTGCGCATTTGGATTTGCCCAATCGCGTGGAAATTATGCTCTTGCTCCACAAACTTGCGAATGAAACGGGAAAAGGAATTTTGCTTTCGACCCACGAATTGGATTTGGCATTGCAAGCCGGCGACCGAATTTGGTTGTTAGACGAAAAAAACGGAATAGAATGCGGAACGCCCGAAGATTTGGTTTTCAACGGCAGTTTTAACCGAACTTTCGAGAGCGAAAATTACATTTTCAATCCTGCCAACGGCAATTTTTCAATGAATTATAAATTGCAGAAAAATGTTTCCGTTTCGGGCGACAAAACGCGAATGTATTGGACGCTTCGCGCACTGGCACGCGCAGGATTTCAAGTAACAGAAAATGCAGAGACACAAATTTTGGTCAATGAAAATGATTGGATATTGAATGGAAAAGTGGTGAATTCGGTTGAGGAGTTGTTGAGAGAATTGGAAAGTTGAAGAAAACTGCACATTTTTTTGACACTAATTAGAAAAATAGAGGGATATTTTATTTTTTATGTGTACATTTGCAGACGAAATAATTTAATGTGTAAAGAAATAATTTAATCTTGAAAAATCATGAAGAAAATTTTACTTTTTGTCTTATTAGGCATAATAACAATCTGCACTGCCCGCGCACAAAGCGGAACAACGGGCAATCTTACTTGGCGTATTGAAAATGACACGCTTACGATTAGTGGAGTGGGAGCGATGCCGAATTATTCTGTTGTTTGGGTAGGTGGCACAACTATTACCAATGCGCCATGGGGAGAATTTCGAAATTCTTTTGCTGTTTTGGTTATCAAGGAAGGTGTAACTTCGATAGGAAACTTTGCGTTTACCGGTTGTACCAAAATAACTACAGTATCCATTCCCAGTAGTGTAGTTACGATAGGAACTCATGCATTTAGAGATTGCAGTAGTATAGTTGTAGTTTATAATTTTAGGACAACTCCTCAATCTATTACCAATATGGAGTTCAACGGAGCAAACCTGTCTGTTGTTAATTTATTTGTACCGGAAGAGGCGGCTTTGGCTTATCGAACTGCCGTGGGTTGGAGGGATTTTGGCTTTGTTAACAATGAAAGAGTTACAGGAGTTCTTACATGGAATATTGCCAATGGCACACTTACCATTAGTGGAACAGGTGAAATGCCGAACTACTCTGCTACAGGTATTCCTGCTATTACCACTGCGCCATGGGGTGTCTATCGAAATTCTTTTGGGGTTGTAGTTATAGAAGACGGTGTAACTTCGATAGGAAGCCAAGCATTTCGTGGTACCAACTTAGTTTCGGTAAGTATTCCTAATAGTGTAACTCGGTTTGGAACCGGTGCGTTTATGCGCTCCGGTTTAACTTCTATAACCATTCCCGATGGTGTGATTACAATAGGAGATGATGTGTTTTACGACTGTACCAGATTAACTTCGGTAGATTTTGGTAATAGCGTAACTACAATAGGAAGTAGAGCATTTATGGGTTGCACCCGTTTAACTTCCGCAACCATTCCTAACAGTGTAACTACAATTGGAGAATGGGCATTTCGTGATTGTACAAACTTAACAACTGTAAGCATTCCCAATAGCGTAACCACTATTGAAAGAGGTGCTTTTATGCGTACCGGTTTGACTTCTGTAACCATTCCTAACAGCGTGACTACGATAGAATCCTATCTGTTTGAAAACTGCAGGAATCTAACTTCAATAACCATTCCTAATAGTGTTACGACTATTGGTGATTGGGCTTTTTCAGGCTGTACCGGTTTAACTTCAATAGATATTCCGAACAGCGTAACCTCGATAGGAAGGAGTACATTTAGTAGTTCCGGTTTAACCTCAGTAATTATTCCTAACAACGTAACTTCGATAGGAGAATTAGCCTTTGCAGGCACTCCCTTAACATCAGTAATCATTGGCAACAGCGTAACTACAATAGGAGATAGAGCATTTGAACGTTGTACCGGTTTAACTTCGGTAATCATTCCTAACAGCGTAATCACAATAGGTACGATGGCATTTAATGGTTGCACCAACTTGACTTCGGTAAATATTGGCAATAGCGTAACTATGATAGGAAATTTAGCGTTCAATCGTACCGGTTTAACTTCTGTAGATATTCCTAACAGCGTAACTACAATAGGAAGGAATGCATTTGAGGACTGCACCCGCTTAACTTCGGTAAGCATTGGTAACAACGTAATCACAATAGGAGACAGAGCATTTAGAAATTCCGGTTTAACTTCGGTAACTATTCCTAACAGTGTAACTCAGATAGGAAATAATGCGTTTGAAAGCACTAATATAACTTCGGTAACAATTGGTAGCGGCGTAACTTCTATCGGAAATGAAGCATTCAGAAATTGTACTCGCTTAACATCAGTTCATAATTTAAGCGCAATTCCTCAGCGTATTAATACAAATGTTTTCAGTGGAGTAACATTGAGCAACCTGACATTGTATGTGTATGATTTTGCGCTTCCTGCTTATCAAGACGCTCCTGTTTGGGAAGATTTTGGTAATATTATTGGAATACCATCGCCATCTGTAAGCGGAACAACAGATAATCTTACATGGAATATTGCCAATGGCGTACTTACTATCAGCGGAACAGGTGCAATGCCGAATTATTCTATAATCGACGGTGTTACTACTGCGCCGTGGGGTGTTTATCGAAATTATTTCATTAATGTTATCATAGAAGATGGTGTAACTTCGATTGGAAGTAATGCGTTTATAGGTACTAACACAACTTCGGTAAATATTGGTAATGACGTGATTTCAATAGGAAATAGTGCGTTTTCAGGCTGCACCGATTTAACTTCGGTAATCATTCCTAACAGCGTGATTACAATTGGACAAGAAGCATTTTTTGGTTGTAGAAACTTAACTTCGGTAACTATTGGCAGTAATGTAATTACTATCGGAGAGCGAGCGTTTAGAGATTGTTGGCGTTTGGCTTCGGTTTATAACTTGAGCCTTATTCCTCAAATTATTAATCGTCAAACTTTCGATGGACATACCTTGCACAATGCAACATTGTTTGTGCCGGAAGATGCCATTCCTGACTATCAAAATGCTGATGTTTGGAAAGATTTTGGTAGTATCATTTCAATAGAATCATTATCAATCATCGCACAAGGAACAAGCGGAGCGGAAGGTGATAATATTACTTGGGTGTTAACTACCGACAGTATATTAACCATTGGCGGAAATGGAGATATGATGAATTATGCTTCATCTGCTAATAATATACATACAAGAAATAATGTTTCAACTAACGATGCGCCTAATACCCCTTGGTTTTCTTATCGCGAAGCCATTCAAACGGTTGTAATAGAAAATGGTGTTACGAACATTGGTGATTGGGCTTTTTATGATTGCCGTAATTTAATTTCGGTAAGTATTCCAAACACAGTTACAACAATTGGAAGTCACGCTTTTGAGGATTGTATCAGTTTGGTTTCCATCGTAATTCCCGAAAGTGTTACAAGCATTGGTCGTTATGTTTTTTGGGGCTGTACCAGTTTGGTTTCTATTGATGTAGAAAGTGAAAATTTGTATTTTGCGTCTGAAAACGGCGTTTTGTTCGATAAGTCAAAAACAACATTAATACGCTATCCTATCGGAAAATCGGACACTGCGTATATTATTCCAAATAGTGTTGAAGTAATTAGCGAGGGAGCTTTTGCAGATTGCACTGCTTTGACTTCCGTAACAATTCCGGCAAACCTTACAACAATTGGAGAGCTTGCCTTTGCTTTTTGTATTGGCTTAACTTCCATTGTTTCTTATGCTCTAACGCCGCCAACTTTGGGTGATTTCGTTTTCGTAGCAGTAAATAGAAGTTCTGTATCTTTATATGTTCCGGCACAATCTGCTGAACTTTACCGACAAACTTCTGTATGGCAAGATTTTTTGATTAAGCCAATGAGAGAAGAAGAAACAAGTGGAAACGAAATACAAACACCGAAAATATTCATTTTCCCAAATCCTGTTGCAGACAGTTTCCAAATCGGTGGAATTAAGGAGAATACGCTTGTTATTATTTCGGATATAAACGGCAGAATTGTGATGCAGCGTATTGTTTCTCCAAATGAAATGATTCCGGCAGGTCATTTATCACAAGGTACGTATTTTGTAAATGCAGGCGGAAAAACGATGAAAATAATCAAGTAAATCAAAGCACGCAGATAACATAAATTCACTCAACTAGACTTACCGAAAAAAATCAGAATATTTTGATTTTTCGGTAAGTTTTTAGTCTGTTTTTCGGCAATTTACACATTATCCAGTTTTATTTTTTATCTTTGGCACAGAAATTGACAAGTCATAAAAAACAAAAGAATATTCACTACAAAAAACTTAAAGATATGAAAAAGATACTGTTTACTTCTGTGTTTACGTTTTCTGCAATTTTGCTACTATCCTCTTGTGTTACAAGACAAACAACAGTTGTACATCATCAACCGGTGCCTCCGCCGACAAGAGTTGTTGTAGAAACTTGGAGCGACGAAGTCAGTTTCAATCTCGATTTGCGAGCTGTTGCAAGTATTTTTGCCGATTCGCGTAATTTGGAAGAGTTTGAAATGCGATTGAATGACCCGCGTCTTGGAATTTCAAATTTGGACTTAAACCGCGACGGATTTATTGATTATCTTCGCGTGATTGAAGTTTTTGAACGAGGCGTTCGTGTAGTTGTTATCCAAGCAGTATTAGGATTTAATATGTTTCAAGATGTGGCAACTATCGTTGTAGAAGGACGAAATGCCCGCAATGCCACCGTTCAAGTTATTGGCGACCCGTTTATTTTCGGAAGAAACTATATCATTCAACCGGTGTTTCATCGTCAGCCGGTAATTTTTACAAGTTTTTGGGCACCGCATCCTGTTATTTGGCATTCGCCCTTCCATTGGGGACATTTTCCGCCTGCATTCGTACATCGTCCGCCGGTTATTACCAACGTGTATATTACCAACATTCACGTGAATAATGTAATAAATGTAAACAACCGATTTAACTACCAAACTACGGTGCGGAATCAAAATACCGTAAATAGAATGCAAAATACGGTACGTCGCGACGATTTTGCAAGAAGCAATCCAAATCAATCGTTCAACAATCGGAATGCAAATGCGAACGTAAGAAATACGCGTGATGTACAAACGAGAGATATAAATGCGGCAACACGTCAAGCAACGCAACCCGCAAACAATCAACAACAAGGAACGCGTCAAACAACAACGCAACCGACGAATAATCAACCAGCTACACGTCAAGCAACAACAGCGCAACCTGCAAACAATCAACCGGCAACGCGACAAGCAACAACGCAGCCTGCGAATAACAATCAGCCAGCTACGCGTCAAGCAACAACAACACAGCCAGCGAATAATCAACCGGCAACGCGTCAAACAACGACAGCGCAACCTGCAAACAATCAGCAAGGAACACGTCAAACAACAACAGCACAACCTGCGAACAATCAGCCTGCAACGCGACAAGCAACAACGCAGCCTGCTAATAATAATCAACCAGCAGCGCGTCAGGCAACAACAACACAACAGCCGGCGAATAACAATCAACCCGCTACGCGGCAAGCGGCAACAGCGCAACCTGCGAACAATCAGCCTGCTACGCGTCAAGCAACGACACAGCAAGCACCGGCGCAACAACAACGTCAGCCAACTGCTCGCCAAACGCGCAGAGCAGAAAATCAAGCAACTCGTGAAGCGAATAACAATTCGAGGAGATAAAACAAAAAATCATTTTAAAACAGAAAATCCGCAAAGA
>Ga0123355_10004052_pt1 | contig 21237 bp, 11 predicted proteins | sample TergutEmb28metaG_3_FD_89872 | JGI IMG/M metagenome (GOLD analysis project Ga0123355, IMG submission 89872) | Embiratermes neotenicus P1 segment gut microbial communities from Petit-Saut dam, French Guiana - Emb289 P1 | ecosystem: Host-associated > Arthropoda: Insects > Digestive system > Gut ...
AAGGTGGCCCGAAACATGTTGAGCAACCTATAAATGAAAAATAAACATAATACCAAAAGTGACATCTAGTTGGTCTCTTTATCCACATTGAACTACGATGCACGGTCAACCATACATCAAAGTAAGTTTCATCTCTGCCATAGCAAGTGGAATAGTAGTAACCCTGATACTAGCAAACGGTTTCAGAAACCATTGTACTTCGAAATAATATGCCGTGTGTATTCCTTACTACGAGAAACCATTCCTTCTGTTAGACTAGCATTTATCAACATTTGTGTCAACGGAACAAAAATTAATGCTGTACAAATTGCTGGCTACTTTACTAATTGGGGGTTTGGAGTGACATTAACAAATGACTGCCTGTAATGACCGTACTTAAAGGTTTTACAGTAGTATATACAAACACCAACACATATACTGAAATATGCAGACGTCAAAATTCCATATCGATTGATATACGTAATATTTTCCGTTAATAAACGGTTGGAACTACAATATTAGTTTGGAAAATAAATTGAAAGCCGCACTATAACACTGCCATGTCGTCTGTTCGACAGTAAGATTATCTAAGCTAAATCACGAATGTTAATAATATATGGTAGGCTTAATCCAGATTTTATTATAATATTATTGACGTCTTTTCAATTTAAGAACCACTTTGCTAAGAATAAAAATACATTTCAACGTCAGTCAGATGCAAACTTATACCATATCCATTTATATTATCTGCCGATTCCGGCGATCTTGCGGTCCAAGGTGTGGGTCTGCGGCCACTCACTTGCTGGGATCGCGGGTTCGAATCCCGCAGTGGGTATGATTGTCAGTCTCTGGTGAATGTTGTTTGACTTCAGGTGGATGTCTTTGCGACCTTCACCTTCGATATACTATATTATCACCAGGATCTGAAATTGACAGGAACACCAAAGTGCAAGAAGAAGTACACCTACATGAACAAAAGCAAACAGAAAAATCTAGTTCTCCTCCTCACACTTACGGACAAATTATGAACCACTCATTAACAACACATAACATTAAACTGTACAGACCAGAGTTGACATGGCTCATATTGTCTGTTTACTAAGTATAATGTAAAGTGGGCTTCTCCTTTGCAAGGAGTTAAAGAAAAATGTGTGTCCAGGAGACAACATACATCCCTGTGTGCATTCCTCCAAATAATCGCCAAAGGTGTGCTCCTTTTTCTGTATCTCGTCTGCTTTCCTGCGAGCACGCCGGAGGAAATCTATGTAGTCGTGTAGGGTGACAGAACTCCCATTCCACACAGCGTAGTGTAGGATGTAACCTATCAGAGTATGATCGTGTGACGTTCTGTTTTCGGCCACGTGATGACATTAGGGAGTACTAGCCACTGCTGGGGGACATATCTGTCGTCCGTAAGCAGTACCGCTGCAATCCTGTGACGTGTCCACTGCCATAGCTCTGAGGATGCAGTTCACGTTGTCAGTCTGTGGAGTAATGCGTCAAAATAGTTACACTGCACGCACGCTCTCCTGTTATGTATGTTGGTGCCGTGTACTAGTACCTGCATGGCTGCCAGGTCGTGTGCAACGTTGCACCACGTCAATATCTTCTCATCCGACAACCGGGTATCATCTAAGTTCTGTGTTTGCCGTCGTCTTTTTCTGCAATTTGGCAAGCTATATTTTCAATTGTTCCATTTCACTCCCACTTTATATGAGAAATATGTAGTTAACACATTCTAAAATTTCGGTATATTCATTTTCTGTTTCTGTACTCTTCTAAATTTAGGTTGTATATTACAAAAACCCCCGCATTATCAAAGTGTGACTACTTTAAACATTTTTTATCTTAGTAATTAACCAACTTGATGCACAAATGTTTTTGTTTTACAAAAAAATTGTTTCATGCCTCTACATGTTTCGCGCACCATGTCCTCGAAACATGTAGAGGCATGAAATAAATTTTTTGTAAAACAGAAACATTTGTGTATCAAGTTGGTTAATTACTAAGATAAATATACTGAGATGCACGGTCAGCAAAACATCAAAATACTTTAAACATGCTTACTCGTAATCCCAGACACTACAAAGAGAAATAAGGAAAAGTCAATTCTGTAACGGAAATATTGATTTCCTAAATAGTACCTTACTTGAATTTTCTGTGTTTGTTGATGTCATTTTCTACATTTTAACAACCTAATTATTCAATTTCTGCATTTCATTCCATTTGTCCATAAGAAGGACGCACTCACCATCTTCGGTCGTTTCCAGGTTTTGTTCTGTGCCCTACGTAATCTAAAATATAAACAAATCCCATATTATCCCAGGTTGTTTAGTTCAAACTTGCTTATTGGAAACATCAACCTCAGTAGGTATTTGTTCTGTATATCTTTGTTCACGGTGAAGTTGTATTGTTTCTCAGTTTTCGTAACTGAATAATTAGTTCCTGTCCTTTTTGAGTCCCATGTATTATTTTCACTTATTCGTGTTAGCCCATTACGGAGGAGTTCAAATTTGCCTGTTAGAGACTTAAAGTATATAGAAACATTTCTTTAATCTTATGTTGATTTCCTAAATTGTAGGTTACGTGTACTTATTTCTGATGTCATTTTTTTTGCATTTTTGCATACTTAATATACAGTTTCTGTATTGCACTACTTCTCAATATTAGAAATATATACCCAATAATTTCAACAATTTAGATGTAGTCCGTTCCAGGCCCACAGCCTAGAACACAGTTGCCATCCAGTTTTGTTACTCTATTTTGGTGGCTCTTGACTAAAACTATGTAATAGAATAATTTAAAACATATTTTGACCTCTAAAGGCGCAATTAACTGAACTAAACTGATGACTGAACTTTTCAAACGATTACAAACAGAATGACTGACGCACTAATCAAAGTGGGGAGGCCCGAAACCTCATGCGCACGCACGTGCTACGTCGGCCGATAGTGTTCTTCCGCGTTTGTTCTAGCATCTGTGTTCGTTGTAGCATCCTGATTGTATTGATAAAAACTGTTCGTTTTTGCATTCGTTCGTTTTAGGATCATTAGTTGTATCATACCCGGCTGTATTAAATAAATGTACTTAATACGCAAACTTACACAAATTGTGTTATATTTTCATAGGCGTTTGAAGAACACTTATGAAAGTAGAAAACTAAAATGTGTGTTTGCACTCTGTAAAAGTAAAGCAAAACAAAACAATTACAAATCTGTCATAATATAACACTAAGCCTTAAGAAGGAGAAATAAATTATAATTAGCCTTTGGACCCCAATTTTAAGTGTCAAATGCTCAATCTGCAAACAAATCCTTCTCAGGATTCTCAAATTTTAGAAAACTGCTGTATCCGTAATATAAATAAATCCTGTAAGCAATAAACATAGATGGAATGTTAGTGGAAATTCAAACCGTCCCCTTTTCATAATTACACAAATTGTGAATTCTTAGTCTGTCACATCCTCAACGTGTTTACCCAACGTCGAATTTTACCTTCAACAGCGAGATACAGCCTTCCTCCGAGAAGATGGCATCAATAAAAAACAACAGCGAACTTTATAAGAACGGTAAATTTTTGTCTATAATTTGCACGTATTTTTTTTTCGTTTACAAAGACTTATTTTTAAAGATTTTCTGATTAGTCACCTAAATTCCTCTAAAATATTAAAAAGAAAATTTGACAAGTAAATGTCTAGCTATGATTGCCACAGCTATACTTTCCACTGAAAGTCTCGTATAAACTAGTACCCTTGAATGACATTATGTATTCCCATTCGTACTCAATATGCAGGCCACGAAATTGGAAATTTCTTCAAAGGTAAATTGACGCCGTGTACTCTGGCAGAAAAGCATTGGCTGCATTTATCCGCCAGACTAGACTTCGGCACATGTCAGAATAAAGTAATCGTAATTAATGAAAATTCAGTTTTCAAAAAATGTCGAGATATTTCTTGACTAAATTAACCGTTATCGTGTTAACTTCTCAATAAAGTCTCTCCTTATATGGTTTATTTAGTTCATCATATAGACATAAGCTACATATCAGGGCAACAATTATGTCATCCATAGTTCCTAAATTTTGATGTTCTATATATCAAGAAATATAAAAGAAACTGTTTTTACAAACTGTAAATTTTTCGAGAATCGACAGATCGCCTGTCTCGTGACCTAGCGGACACGTCAACGTCACTAATAAAGACGTTTAACTGTAACTTAAAGAAGCTATACAAAATTATGTAGAATACCTTTAATTTAAAGAAACTATATAAAATTATGTAGAACTTCCTGCACGATACGTTGTAGCGTAATCTTGTATAAATTTGTTGGCTAGGTGGCATTTGCTACGGTAACGTTACAAATAAAGATCCTCAAACGCTGGAACCAGATGTTAGAGTTTCTTCCGAAACGGTGGCAATATATCCGAGGAAAAGCAAACTTCCCAATCACCGTTGTGAGAACTTTAAATCTACGTACATCTTACCCAAGGAAGACAAAAGAGTGTCTAAGGGCACTTTCTCTGTAACTGGACTCCATGTACTCGAAAATACATCCTGCATTATCCTTCTTCTATGGATACTAGGTTTCTTTTCTGGGAATAAAGCTGCCGGGATGTGACGTTGATAATAAATACCCATGTAGAACCGAGGTTAAAAAAGAGTACAACTATACTTCTGCTCCCCATCTGGGTCTGCATGAAGTGTTCTAGCAAAACTTTACGTATAATCCTTCTCCTATGCCACAATAGAACAACTAAATCTCTATTTCCGACAGTTCTACTAGATTCTTATAACCCCAAAGGAGTTACAGCTGCTTGCACTCCAGTGACTCGTTGTTACTTCCAATTGGATGATAGTTCTCGCACCGCTCGCATCAAAATTACTCCGTCGCACACCTTAAGTAATTCACAACATTGCTATTGGTTCATTGTACAAGTTAGTGTAGCGTACTGCAAACTTACCAAAGTTTTGGAGAAACTTACTGCTACCATTTCAGCATGGAAGCGTATATTGATCCTTCTTCTGGGAATACAAGGGCCGAGGACTTTCCCGGCGCTGTCTTATATTTAAATAATCTGTTGAAAACGTTAAAATCTGACAAGAATAACGGTTACTTTACATAAAGACCTAAAAAATGTATGATAATGTCTCGCTAAATTCTTCATAGAATGATAAACGTTTCGGAAAAATTTGTAGGAAAAATCATAACACACATTTTATATTCAATAATTTATTTCCCGAGAATCGTTTCGTTTATGAGGTAATGTTAGTGTTACTTACTGTTCACAAGTTAATGGACTCTCCTTCGTACCCTACTGTTTTTTTTTGTTAAGATTGGATGTCATGACGGAAAAACTAGAGGAAATTATTCATACGAACAGCTATTTTTAATTTCTTTATGGGAAAAAGAATATTTATAGAACAAAAAATACAGAAACAATATTGCATTCATAAAAAAGGTAAAGTGTTTCCGCTACAGGTCCGGTGTGACCCAGAGGGTGGGTAGAGTTATAGCTCTACTCTTCCATGGCCGCGACACTAGACGGCGGTAAGGGTTCAGCAGCACACCCCGGGTGCACTTTACCCCTGGGAAAGACCCGGTACCCATTGTACAATAGGCTGGGTGGGCCCCAGGGCTGGTCTAGATGGGCGGCAAATTTTGTCCTCACAGGGATTTTTTTTTTGCAAAGTACACATTTATTGATAATTCAGTAATCAAATGCAATGATTACGTGGGAGGTTACTCAGTAATGTGGTGTGTACGGATTATTGTTCTTGTGTGTCGGATTTTGCCATTGTTTGTTTTGTTACTCTAGTCGTTTAGTGACTGCACGTTAGGTTGGCGACGTTTTCTGCCGATGGTAGCCTTAAATGTATGGTGCTGGGACTCAATGTTCCGGAAGCAAGATGGAGTGTGGTACCTCAGTTGGGGTGTGTCGGAGATTATAGTATCTCCAGGTAATTCCCAACTTTTTCCCGCCGACTCGCCGTGTGATATGATATCGGGCACGCCTCATGAAGTCAACGTAGTCGGTGGTCGACACTCGATGCCGATGTTTTATACCTTAATACACCATGTGGGCAAGGATCCAAAAAATTGCCCGGTGGCTCTGTGGAGGCCAAAAGTGAAAGCTGGGACGGACGGTCAATTCCGGTAGAATAAATTGCGGGTCCGTGCGCAGGATGATAGCTAGTCTCGGACGGGTCCAGCTCCAAATGGCGGTCCCTTCGCTACACTCAGTCAGCCGACGAATCAAAGTGTCTGGTCGACCGCAGTGTTGGCATTGGTTTGTGGCACTACGTTGTATCTTGGGTAGTCTGTCATTTGTCGATATGAGATCATGGATGACCATAAACCAAACCGCTTTAATTTCCTCAGATGACCAAACTGCGTGTAGGTTCCGCCACACCTTGGACCACGGGGTGGCTGGGTGTTATCTCATGATCGGAATGTCCCGAGACCCTTTAGTACCAGTTTCATGATTGTAGTGTGGTATAGATAGTTCTGCGGAAACATCGAGGGGCCTCATTTTGTTCAGGTGGCGTAATATAGGCCATGCTGACGACGTACACGTACAGGTACGCTAATTTAGTGGGGAACTGTTCGCATGCTGGCCAGTGAGGTTCCAGGTCTGTAACCATGCTGCTGTCGCCGTTCCGTCCCGTTTGCCTTGGAGGTACATACGATACAGGAGGAACATCTTACACCTCGCCTCAATATCTGTCATCCCCGATCCTCCCATTTGTTTAGTCACTGTAGTGTCTATACAGGCACTCGAATGACTTCTCCTCTCCAGATGTACCATGCATTGGCTGCTGCCAGTTGTTGGGTGAATATATCTGGGGCCGGCAAGATTTGCGTGGTATCCCACATTTTGAACAAGAGAATGGTGTTGACATAAAGCATCCGGGTTGCCAGGCAAGGACCCCGAGCGTAGGCTCCCTTTGCCCAGGTGTCTTTTATCGTTTGCTCGATAGTGCCCCCGAAAGTGACGCTAAGATGGTAACAGAGGAATGGTAGGCGATCCCAAAGATGGTATCTTGTGTTCACCAGGTTCCTACCGCGAGGGCCGTAGATTTTCGAGGGCTGAGTCGGGCATCTGAAGTCTCGTTAGGAGGATGGCTTCCTCCATAATGGCGAAGTCAGCAGCAGAGGTCACAAAAATGGTCACATCATCGGCATAGGCCACAACTGATGTGGGGATGTACGGAGTCCTATCCTTACACCAGGTAATTTTAGCTCATGTAGGTGAAGGAATGGGTGGAGACACAAAGCATAAAGGGCCACACTCATCGGACACCCTTTCCGCACTGCGCAGCGAATTGGTGTGGGTCCGTATTGGTGCCCATTGATTTGAACTGACGATGTAGCACCTTCATACATCCGCTTGATGCCGGAGATAATGTGTTCGCCAATGCCATATCCGTGGAGTGATTGAAAAGTTTGTTGTTAGCAATGCTATAGAGAGCATTTTTATAGTCAAAGGAAAGCACTCATAACGTAATCATTCTGCTTTTCGCATACGCAATCGTATCGCGCCCCGTTGCCACCCTATCAAGAATCGTATTTCCAGGGGCCCGCAGAATTGGGTCTCCGTGAGGTTATCTGCCAACATCGGACGCAGACGTTGTTCGATAAAACGATCAAGAATATTCTAATCGGACTTGAGGAGTGTGATGGAGCGGTTGTCTTCTGGAGTTTGGTTGCCACGTGTTTTCGGCAGACAAATTATTACTCCTCGATTTGTTGCTGCGAGATGTTTCCTACCCAGAACATTTGGTTGATGACATCACACAGGTCGTCTTTTATGATTGCCCAATTGTGGAATAGAATTCGCACCCTAGCCCATCATTCCCAAGTGCCTTTAATCCGCCCACCCGCCTATATGGCTTTGTGTATCTCTGTTGGTTCTAAGGGCGACTCGGACATTCCCCCGTACGAAGTTTACAGATCGCAGTGGACTGCCTCCATTAATTTTTTGTTACGCTGGCATCGTCCACGTATATTGTATCATACATCTACCGTAGAAAGTTTGTAAGGGTCTGCGCTATGCTGCTCGGTGTCGTATGCATCTGCACTTCTTCATCTCTGAGGCAATATATGGTTCGTTCTGCACGTCGCCGTTTCTTATGAAGGGTGTGGTATATAGTCGGCTGTTCTCCCTTGGGTCTATCAGCGTTGCTGTTGTCCTCAAGGATTTTCTGTAGCCTTATGTTGTGTAGCCGCACAGTTTTCGCTTTTAAACGTTTTAAAACAGGTAGCGTTTTATCGCTTGGGCCAGGTCTCTTCAATACATCATACATACTTTCATATAGATGGTTCTCCATCATACGGTGTTTCCTTCGACGCTCGGCTTGTTCACGTTGGAAGAGTAGTGGAATTTTCCTTTTACAGAAGCAGTCCCACCACATTGTTAAGACAGCAAAGGCCCATTTCTGCCGTTGTTGGCGTCCCCATAGAGTTCTCAACTTCTCCATGCAAGCATTCTCAGTTATGACAGTGCTGTCAATTTTCCATAGCCCGCGTCCCATCCGCATAATTAGTAGAGCAGTAGATATGTGTAGACATACGGTAAGGTAATCAGTAAACGATGTCATGATGGCCTTCACAACCAGATTCCTCACGAGCAGTTCCTGTGTGGCGTAAATTCTGTCAATCCTAGTTGCTCCGGACACGGAATAATGGATGTAAACTTTTGCGTGCGGGGTTGCCCTGCCAAGTGTCTGTCAATGCAAGGCCATGCAACAATTCCATTAATGCTCGGCTGTAGTTAAAGCCGCCGGTAGAGTCCGAAGCCTCAGGTATGTAGTTGAAATTCCTGCCCAGTAATATATGGCCCGAATCACCCTAAGAAGATAAGGCAATTCACTATTCCGGGTGGGGCATACGCATTAATTACCCACACCTCTTAGAATCTAGCTGCCATAGCGCGTCTAGAAGACCTTATAATGATATGCTCTAAACTGATTCCATCTATCGCGACGATGGCGGAACCCTGCCTATTTGCTCCGATGTTGTATTGTGTGATGTAGCCCTAGAATTCATTGACGACTTGGTACGTGACCTCTTACACTAGCAGGATATCTATTTCTTGGTACCTGAGAAATGAGTCGAGCATCGCTATTCTTGTGGGAGACGTCATGCAATTTATGTTTAAGGTTGCAATTTTTATCCAGGCCAGCAGATCAACTGCGGACGGGGTGTGGGCATGAGGGTGTCGGCGAACGCGTTTATACGTTGTCCTTGCTGGGTTGCGATACTCTCGTTCTGCTCCTCTTCCGTTCTCGCATTATTTCAGTGCTTCTTTCCAATTTCATCTTTTTTGTGTTTGGACCTCATCTGGAGTCGTCCGTTGTGGGTACTTCATCCGGATGTGTGGTCATGCCGTCCGCAGGCACTGCATCATCTTTGTCCAGCCCGTCTGCACTTCCGACGTCTGTCGCCGTTTCCTGCCTTGCGCCTTCTTGCTGCGTGTTTGCGCGCAGCTGTCGCGCTGTCTGTCTGATATGCCTGTCGTCCGGTGCCGTCATTTCCGCGTCCACGACTATCAGGTGTGAGTGGTCAATACCGGTTGCACCGTCGGAGGGGGGTGTCCTAGTCCTGGGGCTTCAGTAAGTGTCTTCTTGGTTGAGTGGGGTCATGTCGTTCCACACCAGTAGATGGAGGGGCGGATGTGGTCAACGGGTCGTCGACCAAAGGGGGACATCTCAAAGCTTGGTCATTCGGTGCGCTGGGGTATCACCTTCGTTCAATTCTCGTCGGTGCCGTGTCGGTTTTGGGAACCTTTAACAAAGACATGGGCCCATGTATTAGAGGGCGTGTCTGATGTCTCCTTACCTCTTTCGCGCCTTTTGGGGCATACCTGATACATATGTCCAATATCCCCACAACCGTAGCATGTAACTGGTTGACCGTCATAAGACGCCAATATCCTGTGCCCTGCAATATTAATGTGGGACGGAAGGTGTTTTTTCAGTTTCATCATAACCACTTTAATCCCGTATACCACTGTGTAGCGGTTCGCCTTAGACAGTGTTTCATCATGAATCGAAACAATTTCCCCATAAGGTGCCAAATCTACTAGAAGGGTTATTTCCGGTACTTCTAGGGACATGTCGGCGATCCGGATACTCTGCATACCCATGCCGGCCACCACTAGATGTACGATTGACATTTCCCCTTCACATGTCTGTATTAAACACGCCATTTCGTAGACTGCAGTACGTTCTGTATGTATGCCTCATCAACGAACTTCAGAAATGCGTGTCTTTTTGTCCTATCAATCTGTATCATAGTTAACTAGCTGTCCGGTACCTGTAACTGGTCATGAATCCATTCATATGTTTCATAAGCAGAAATACGCGGAATAGTAGGGCCAAAAATACATATTATTGTATGTTGACTTTCTGCCATGTTCGATCTCACAAACTCCTTTCCCCGTGTTAATCACTGCACCACATTTTGTAAACACTCCACGGACTCAGCTCCTACTTTCACTGCACTCCGCAACGTAAACACTACAACACGCACCGACAAACTTCCTGCTTGCCTGTTCGTTGTAGACTGGGATTCGATCCCGGACCGTCCAGCCCGTAGTCAGTCGCTATACCGACTGAGCTACTCGGCCCACAATATTGAATTCTTAGTTCTACTAAATCAACTCCAGCACTCCTGATTAATAGCAGTATGTTTCTGATTAAATAATACCCACACATCAAACAGAAGTCCAATTTTAGTTCATGTTTAATAAAATAATCAAAGCAGTCAAGTATAACTTTGATGATCTTCGCTATATGGGATGTAAAATTCGTTGTGCGTTTGAAATATGGTTACCAATAAAACCTAATCAGGCCTACTGGAAGCAGAACTTGATAATGATGTCAACTTGTTAATCCATTGGTTTCCACAGAGTATCGCTAATTACAAAACTCAATTACAAAGTTGGTGTTAAAATTATAACTATAAGTATAATTCTCGTACGCAATTTTGCAAAAATAAATATTTCGCGGTGCGGTACATTTGTTGTTTTAATTCACCAGATCTCAAATGTGAAGCAGCAAATGGAAAAGTGACCCATAAACAAAGAGAAATTTCCCGTTTACATTTTTCCTATGGATTCAAGTCTCACGGCTGATAGTTCATTCGGTCTGTTAGACTTTAAATGCAGGCATTAATAATTGTAACAACTTTCACAGAATCTTGTTGCACCCATATTTACATCTTACGGTACAACAAGACAGTAGGCGAAGTTGGAGGAAACAGTTTCGTCTGGAGCATTGGTTAACTATCTGTGGAATAGACTGAATTTGAATACTTAAAGCACGGTATAGCTCAAAACTCTTATTAATGAATTAAATCCAATGATATATTTCAGAGTAATGCAACACTTTTAATTCGCTATGTCAAGGGAAGAGAAAGATAAACACAATAAAGGATGCAATGGTGACAAATACGGTGTCATTTCAAATACCCATGCACTTAACTTGATAAACCATCAGGATGTTCGGTCAGCACTGCAAAATTTTACTAACATTTTGGTCAAAGTAATAATTTGTTACAACTTTAAAGCCTGCAATTCATGTCATAATGTTTAAATGTTGAGTATTTACGTTTAATCAAACGCAATAATTCTCTATTAAAAAGTCTACGTGACCTTAATTAGGAATAAAATGGTTGTTTTTTTAAATCACAAATAATATAGTCATTTATGTCAGGAAAATATAGTTTCTTAATGCGGAGGTAACCTACGTAGGGTATGTAGTAACTGCTATTCTATACAGGACGAAGCATGAAATGCAGAAAAAACGCCTTGCAGGTATGCGATTCACTTTTTGTTTATCACATTTTTTCTTTGGGCTAGACGAAAAGAGAAATAATCGAGTGTCCATACATAGTCATCGACTTGACACTCCAGTTTATCGTGCATCGATACTGTCCAGGGCCTAATCAACGCTTAATCGCATGAGAGTTAAGTGAAAATATTTTTTTCATGGCATGAAAGCTTCTAATAAGTCAGGGCATCTTCATTGTCGAGACTTCACGATCACACTCAGACACACCACACTCGGTAAAACTCCTCTTGACGAGTGATCGGCCCGACGCAGAGACCTCTCTAACTTACAACATACGACACTCACAAGAGAGAGCAATCCATGCTTTCGATAGATTTAAACCCACACTTTCACCAATTGAGCGGCCGCAGACCCACGCCTTAGACCTCGCGGCCTCTGGGATAGGCTGAATATATTTGTTATTCAGGCTTAATCATATGTTATGTGAACCACTGTACTAAAAGTCCATTAATAAAGCAGTAATTTGAGACAATTACGAAACTGTCATTTGGTATAGAAATAGGTATGGCTGGTGGAGGTAACACTTACCACTAAGCGAAGAAATGCAAGAAACCTTTTGCCCGATGATGCAGTTTCTGGTCGTACGATGAGCAACAGAAGCCACCACACACGTGACTTAAGCCGCTTGTCAATTCACTCCACAGAACAGATGCAGTTCGGTGGCTGTTCTGTTTTGATGAGTGTGGACCAGTGGCGTATCTAAAAATGTTGGGGCCTAACCCATAGGGGATTACTAAGTTGACGTACTTAGCACATTCGTGACACACTAAGTTAATAATTTAGAGTTATGGCCATGAAGTCTTAAGTACTAGCCTCCAAAATACGAATACTATGATGTTTGAAGCTGAGGGTGTTTGAGAATAAGGTGCTGTGGAGAATATTTTGGCGTAAGAGAGACGAGCTAATAGACGAGTGGAGAAAACTACATAATGAGGAGTTTAATGATCTCTACTCGTCACCAAATATTATTCGGGTGATCAAATCGAGAAGAATGAGATGGGGGATATGTTGCAAGTATTGGAGATAGGAGAGACGTATACAGGGGTTTGGTTGGGAAACCTGAGGGAAAAAGACCACTTGGAAGTCCAAGGCATAGATGTATTTTCGGGAATGACTGAATTGCTCTAGCTCGGGATAGGGACAGGTTGCGAACACTTTTAAAAGGAATAATGTATTTTCGGGCTCCATAAAATGCGGGGAATTTCTTGGCCAGCTGAGAACCAGGATTCAGCAAATATGACGATCAAAGACCTCCACGCCCAATTCTGCGCTAATTCCGTCAATTCAATCCCTTAATCTCCACATTCGGCACTCGGATAAGAATCCTATTTAAATTTGCGTAAAGACAGAATAACAGCATGCCCCCGTATAATTGTTTGCTTGTCGGACACGGAATCATTGGTAGAATTTAGCTGTTAAAAAAAAACTGACAGAAAAGTTAAAAAGCGTTGTGTTGAACTAAATGACGTTGTAAAAATAGCAGAGGCCTCATATTTCGTAACGCAATAAAGAAATGTTGGTTAAAGAGAATTCCCACCAGTGTGAGCAGTGGTTACTAAACCGCCTGCACATATGGACCAAACTCCACTCTATATCAGATCCTTCTAACATTCCATGAATTTATTCTTTTCTGGTTTAGCTCTCTACACAGTACTGTTATGTTACAATAACAGCATATTTCTGGTCTAACATCCTGCAGACACTTCAAATGTTCCTTTCACAACTGAGCCCATTTACATTACACCGCATACTGCGACCCGTGTTCAATTTTCCGTCTTACTTCCTATTAAATCGTGGTGTGTTAAAAACCACTTATTTCTTCTCTTTATTTATTAGATATTCTTTATATCACACGCCTCCACTGTCACTCCGTTATAGCCCTTCTCAATACCTATAATTACAGGTAGTTGTTAATACGTCTGACTCATTTGTTCGACAGCCTTAATTGGGTACAGCTTGGCCACAACACTATTTCTGTCGAATAAGATTCCTTCGTAATACCGTTGCCACAAAAACGCTGTTGTGTTTTTGAGTTTCCACAAACCTGTGTAATTTGATTGAGAACACTTCACTCGTATTTCAGTTTCTGTGAGTTGAAAATAATACGTTTTACATTTATGAGTGCGTTAAAACTTTTTCAAGAGCCATGAAAAGAAAAATAGAAAATTTACAATCATTAAAGTCATAAATATTCTCTCAACACACTCAATATGGAGGTAAGCCAATACATAGGCCCATATACCTACAAATTTTTAAGTTGTAGCAAAGTAAATTCCGGAAAGAAGTGCCATTAAAATGCACCGGCTCTTCGCCTTTGTTTTTTTGTCAAGGATAGTTGCAGCAGGCTATTCCCACCCAGAATTCTATTCACTGGGTACCGGGGTACTTCGACGGGGTAAAGTGACGTGAAGTTCTGATGTTGGCAACTCACTTCATGTGGTGCCGAGTTTAAGCATGAGTGGAGCTATTATCTGCTCCCCCTTACGCCTTCGTTTTATGGACAGGAAAACATTACCTTTTATCTACCCGACTACACTGTATCATAACTTATAATACCACAATATAATTTGTTTTCCGCCGGCGTAAATTCTTAAAATATCATACTGACTTTGTTGTAAAATACATCGTGCAGGGCGCATAAATCCGGATAAATTTCAAAAGAAAGTCTTCACACTTACAATCTATGTATGTAATATTTTAGGGTCTTCTTCTGAACTTGGAACTGACACAAATACTTCATTCCAGGCACAGCAGCCTTCGAGTCACAGAAATGTACCTGCACCCGTCCCGTCACAGCATTCGTTGATATAAATCAGCTTTCAGTTGCGTTTATACCCATAGCAAATTTGGTACCTTCGAATTGCTCGAAACATGTCATGTGATATATTAACACTATATCAATATTAGACGTTTGCAGTTCCCTCCGCGTGCCTTTACACTTCCTCTATCAGTCATCGCTCTCACAATCTCACTTGGGCACGTTGATTTTTGAATACACTTATTTTTATTTCTGAAAAAATCAAACTTTCAGGTCAATACACATAGTTTAGTACTATGCACTGTTCATTTAAAAAGTTTTTTTTTGTCACAAAGTGCATTTACCTTGGTTGATGGGTGCTTCTTTAGGCTGTAACGATTCTGACTCAACACCAGTGTTTATGGGCCACAGTGAGAAATAAGGTGGGGAGATGGTAACGTTTGTTATACGAGGTCCTGTTTGAGATATTAATACAGCATTCGTCTGCATAGATACAAAGGAACGTTCAGTAAAGCAGACATAAGAACCAGATATCTGACGAATACAAGTAATGAGTGTTAGTGAAGATTACAGGCTTCCAGCATGTGATGCAATGATAATGAGTATTTGTTACACACATTTCGGAGTAGACAGATGACTCCATCTTCAGGAGAGATCATGGAGGGCAATTATCTGTCAACACGATATCATACTTTTGAAGATTTTGATCTTCATTAACAGTACAGCAGAGATCTCAAAGTACAGAATGATTGTTGTTGTAGTACTAGTCCGCTATTCTACATTCTTTCAATTTTTTTAGCTCTATTATACTACTACTACTACTAGTTGTAGTACTACTAGTACTACTACTACTACTACTACTACTACAACTACTACTACTACAACCACTAAAATAATAGCAATCATCATCCTGAGCATAACAGGTACAGTAATTAGATATGCCTGAAAGACCATAGGCAAAGTTGGATACCCAGTAAAAGTACAATTCCTCTTCTCACCGCCGCGTTCACAAATGACCTGGGACTATTTCAGCCTTCTATTTTATGGACAGTGAGAATATATCCATTGGCATTAAGCTGTAAAATCTTAAAAATGGTCGCTCACGTCCACTTAGTGCCAAAGTTAAAAATATATGGACTACTTTGCACTTTCCCATATGTCTTCAAGAAATGGCTATTCATTAAACTCGCAAAGAATCTCAAGTAGTAATAATTAATAATGATATATTTATACCCTTAAATTCAAAAGATTATCCCTCAGACCGGCAAGAGTCTCAGATTACACTGTGGTCTTCTGAGTTACGACAAGGTTTATGCGTTCAATTCACTACTAGTTTCTTCGGTGGGACATTTTTGGCATAAAAATTGTGGTAGCAGGATCGTGTAAAGCACTTGCCCACCAAGTGATCCGACAGCGAATTATACTGAGTTTACTCCTTAAGTGTCAAAGTACTCAGTGGGCGTGACAATATTATTGTAGTAATTTAATTAATAAAAATAAAGGAAGACATTTACTTGCTGATCCTGTACAGGGTATACACAAAAGAATTGTGCGGTTTCAAAAGTTAACAAGAAATTTATTTCTCACCTTACACAGGCACAACGTACACCGTTAGCAACGATAACTGTCCAAGTTTCTCATGCGTTAATCACAATCCTTCAATGTATGCACCCTGGGTCACACGACACACATCCACACGGTAATCAAATTCATCCCAGACTCGGTGTAGCATGTCCGCTGTAGTGGTCTGCAGTGCATGCGTTATGGGATCACGAAGTTCCTTGAGGGACGTGGGCGTAAACGCTGTCTTTAACGAACCCCCGAAGAAAGAAATCGCATGATGTTAGATCCGGCGAACGGGGTGGCCAAGGGAGAAGTTGGTTGTCTCCTTTTGCAGCACGTCCGATCCAGCGCTGTTGAAGAACACGATTGAAAACACCCGTACATTCCTGTGAAAATGGGGGGAGGGGGGAGCACCGTCCAGTTGTACAATGTAATCGTCATAATTGGTATTCAGTTGGGGTAGAGTGGAAACGGAATCTGATGGCACACGGAAACGCACGGGTGGAGAAGTGAAGGGGAAAAAGGCAAATGGAGGGGGTAGCCAGCACTCATGCACTGTATCGGAACACGGTCTATCCAGCATTACTACCGCTGATGTGCACACCTCGACTGCCAGCAGTCGACTGAACTGACACCCCCGCCGATATAAATGGACTCGTCCGTTTCGCTGGAAAAGCAAATCTGGTTTCTGCGCGTGTGCCATCACGTTCCGTTTTCACTCTAACAACCGGTTTTCCAACATGTCTAAAAATGAGTCGCCAATCACAGTTGCTTCAGTGAAGAAAAATGGGCCGTGCACTTTCGTGCGGGACACCGCACAGAAAACGTTGACTTTTGGAGAGTCACGCTGATGCTCTATCTGTGCATGTGATTGCTCTCCCCACCTACGGACATTGTGTACGTTCACCTTGCCACTGATATGGAATGTGGCTTCATCGCAGAAGATGAGTCTTTCTACGAAATCCTTTTCCTCCATTTTCAACTGCGTCTCCTCACAAAAGTCACGCCTATTCACTCTGTCTGCTGGTGTAAGGGCCTGCACCAATCGCATCTTGTACGGTTTAAAATATAGCCGCTTACGCAACCCCTTGCACACCGTCATTTTTTGCATGTCCAATTCCTTGCTTGCTCTAGTCACTGACTTGCGGGGACTTCGCAGAAACACCTCACGCACTCTTTCAATGTTGTCATCATACACACGAGGTCGACCAGGACTTTTGGCTTTACACAAGCATCCGGTTTCCACAAACTGTTGGCACCACCTATTTATGTTATTTCTGCTTGGTGCGACTTTTCTAAATCGTGCACGAAACTCACGCTGCACTGTAATCACAGATCTGGACACCTCAAAACGGAGCACACAGAAAGCCTTTTCCTGCTGCGACGCCATCTTGGAAACTGGTCCCTCGACCCCGCGGCCCCGCAGTCAACATGAGAAGCGAATTGCTGGTAGCGCATGAGGAACTTGGACAGTTGCCGCTGCTGACGGTGTACGTTGTGCCCGTGTAAGGTGAGAAATAAATTTCTTGTTAACTTTTGAAACCGCACCTTCTTTTGTGTATACCCTGTATATAAAAGGAAGTGTGGGGTAGACGCCTAAGCAAGTATTGTCACTGTATCAATGGAAACAATTCAAAACTTATTTATTTAATATCACGAAGAGATGCCGTTTGTATCCCAGTGTATACATACAGATTCCAGTCTTAGAATTATGAGTGACTAATGAATTTCACAGTATGCGAAAGGAGCCTTTGTGCCCAACTGGAAAGTTTATCTCGGTATTTGCCTGCAGGAAACCAATAAACACCAAAATAATTACAGTCAGAAAAGCGGGTCTTCGGACCTTTGAACTAGAACCGCCTCTGTAAGAAGTGACAGGATTACTCATTCACCCGCTACATTATGCGATCTACTTACTGTTTATTTACTTTCTTAGATTTTATAGCGTTGAATAAAAGGAAGAATGAATAATGAACTGGAAATATTTCTAAAGTCGCGGCCTAATCGGACTACTATCCAGCAATTTGCGTGGATGAATTAATGAAAATCACGATTAATTCAATCAGCACTACTGTTATGCTATCGATTTTCTAACCGACTTCTCCCAAATACACAGGTGTAACCCTCTTTGTCAATTCAGCCGCTCTATATTCAGTAGATATGACAGAGAAAACTTGTATAGTGGTAATGATGCAAGTTATAATGCTTGGTGTCAGGTTCAATTCTAGTCCAGAACTGAAGCCATACTGTCTCGTTTTCCCTTGTTACTCTGTATACTAATATCGGATTTTGTCCTGATGATACAACCGCTTCTTTCAAATCTCTCCCTCAGTTCACCATACTTGCATCATTCAACCATGAGACAATACACAGTGTTTGAGTACCCTAAATCACACCACACATAACAGAATTATAATAAGCATATGTTCTTGTTTAATATTATAAAAGAATCTTCTCTACACAATATTCAGGGGCAATAAGTGGTTATAGGTCTTGATTTTACCTTTGTTAAAATTCAACAGACATAAATGTAACCTATATTTACAACAATGTGTTCTGCTTCCATATCTGCATAACAGCCCCATCTCACATTAAAATCAGTCTCATGTACAAACGTCAACGAGCATAATATTAATTTACGCATTCCTTGCATTACAAACACTATGCAACATCGTTCTACTGAAAATGCTGGTTGTCACGCCGATGATGAAACACTGTGTTCACAGAAATGTACAGACGATGGCCAACCAGCAAATAAATCCATTCCAAATCCTTAAACGCCGTTTATTTAGATTCATACTATTTTTATTATCCTATCCCAGGGGTCAAAAATTTCTCAAAACCTTACAGCCGCTTCCAAACATTTGGCGCCAGAAGGGTGACAAGAAGAAGGGTTGTACTGAGAACCCATAAACATGACGGGGCACCGTTAATAAATTTATTCGACCGGGCAGCCTGGTATCCGGAATTCATGCACCCCTGATCCGGTTTAAGACCATGTCTCTAAAGAGTAGTTTCTCCTACAGGGTACCTAATCAGATTTTCTACAAATTTATCTTACCAAAATGCGCTGTTATGTGACCCGCCAATTCCATTCTTCTTCATATGTTCACATTTGGTGAAGCTTAAAAAGTATGAAGTTCATCTGTACAGAACTTTCTCCAACCTCTTCTTAGAGATTCTCTTCGGTCCACTATTACATTCTCCTCAGATTCCTGTTTTAGTGCCCTTCATACAAATATGTACTTCGCAGGCCGACATGACACACTTCACACGCTTCATCTGAGATCCGTTCGGATCACAAAGACCCAGTATACGTGCTGTATACAGACTGCAAATATCTATGAAGTTGTGCCTGGAACGGCTACCACACAATTTTAGTATCACACCATTGTCAGTTTATGCTCATTGATTTCATGTATTTTAGAATTTTAATTCCAATAAGGTAGAGGCATACCTGGAATAGTGTCCGTATAAAATGAAGCAACAAGATGCACTATTTACTGTTAATTTATTTCAATAATAAGGCTTATTGTTGAAATAAATTAATTGTAAATAGTGCATCATTTTGGTTCATTTTGTACGGCAATATCACGATGTTCAGTCAACAAACATTAAACAAGAATAATGTATTGGGATTTCATTCCATTGATCTGAAATACTCCCTGAAGACTACACCCCGGTGCAAAACATGTAGGAGATTAATATTTATCATTAATTGTATTTTATTAAGTGCATTTTTGGTTGATGTATTAATTATAAGAATATGCACGGTATGAATGCCATAAACAATGTACACTCAACCGAAATAATCCATCGGCCTGATATTTCGTACGTCCCTCTCAGGCAGTGACATGCGGTACAGTTGCCATCATAATTCGAATCGTTTTACTTTCCCCATATTTGTGCATTCGTGGCGTTTCTCTGTCTTCCGATCATTACAATCAATCACACCGCGTATATATTAACGGAAGACAACAATACATTTGCTTAGTTTGAAATTAAAACATTCGTTAAATTTCATTAGCTTTCCCAGGCGTGCGGCTAGCTTTGCTGCTAGGGATGGATGAGTCAACCGGCCCGTTCCGTTCTTAATGTCAGCAGGCGTAGCCCAGGCAGTTGAACGCGTGCTAGCAGTAGCCTTCGGAAACAAACTATGTTGGTTCGAGTCCCACTATCGGAATATTTCTTTATATAGCCCAGGCAGTGGGATACGAACCCACAGTTTTAGCAGGCGAGGGGTCGTAGACCGCCCGACCACTGGGACCGGCGAAGTATCCCCACCTACGCGTAAAAAATGAAAATTAATACTTTAGCGCTTAAAAGGGCTGTTTTCAGAAACTGACCTCTTTAATAAGAAGTCCAGAATACTTCTGCTTCGACCACTGATTTCATACGTCGCGTCATGGACTCAGTACAAGATTTTACACTAGCTTATGGACAGGAATACTTTTTAGGTACAATACACTGAAAAAATAATAACGAGGTAAACTTTTTGTGCTTAATTAGCACCATATCTTTAAGACTCATACCAAGTAGCTCTGGTTGCAGGAATTCTTTTTGTTGCCTGTGCATTAGATAGAGATAAATCGTCCGCTCGACCAATGGGGAAAACACTATCGGTACCCATTAAGTGGGAGGCTGGGTGCGCCTCTGAAGAATTACATAAATGGTGGTGAAAGGAGTTTCTACCTTGCTAGGGAGTAAAATTTTGAACCAAGGGAAATCACTGCACCAACTCCGTTTTTCCTTTTAGCAGGGCGTTCTAACAACCAAGGCAACAGCAGTTAAAACATGAGACAATAATTAATTATGAAAAGATCAGCATTTTAAAGATGTGCTATTAGTAGCAGAAGTATTAACATATTAATCGTAACAGATACAAAAATAATAGTGCATTAGCACATCACCTGCAAATGTGTCGGCGGTAAAAGACTTTTACGAGCATAAGAAAGGTGTGTATTATACGTGATTGATCGTTGGTTGGTAGATTGTACCTTATCTGGAGAACTGAATCTGTATTGAGAGACAGAAAAATAGACAATCACATTTTCTATCGGTAAAGAATTTATGACAGCCGGGGTAG
>Ga0123355_10004053_pt1 | contig 21234 bp, 15 predicted proteins | sample TergutEmb28metaG_3_FD_89872 | JGI IMG/M metagenome (GOLD analysis project Ga0123355, IMG submission 89872) | Embiratermes neotenicus P1 segment gut microbial communities from Petit-Saut dam, French Guiana - Emb289 P1 | ecosystem: Host-associated > Arthropoda: Insects > Digestive system > Gut ...
ATTGGGCTGGCCCAGGATAGAGACAGGTGGCGGACGCTTGTGAGTGCGGTAATGAACCTTCGGGTTCCGTGAAATGCGGGGAGTTTCTTGACTAGCTGCGGACCAGTTAGCTTCTCAAGAAGGTCTCTGCACCATGGAGTAAGTAAGTAAGTAAGTTAGACAATATTTTAAGTCTTAATAGAAATGCACTATACAAGGAAAAGCTGCCAGGGCAAAATAGGGCACGTGTCGTGGCTGAGAATCGTTATGTATGAAGCGAGAACTAACGTATACGCGTATTAGGAGCAAGAGTGTAGTCTAAACATGTGATAAATACTACCAAACAGTTTTGATACCATTACACATTAGTCGCTTCATTCGAAATGTTACTGACACCGTGGTGATTTGTTCTTCTAGAGGAGGTATTAGTCGTCCAACTAGACGACCAATTCTACTTTCTATGAAACCCCAAGATTCTTCGCCCTGCCCACATGACTTTAAAACTGGATCCGATCCTGAGCCAGATTAATCCAGTCCACGTTCTCATTCCCTGTGCTTTTGATGCTAACTCAAATAGTATCCTCCACTTTAAAACGAGGAATGTGAAACTGTTTCCGTCAATTATTTATTATATTAGTGCCGTCAATACACAACAAATACAAAGACCAGATGTACTCGTATTAGTACAACTGGTTTATACCTGGCGACATGTTTCGGCCGTTAACCGGCCATCCCCAGGCCAACAAATAATAGTATTAGTAAGGTACATTAAAACAGTTTATTCAATGGGATACAATTGTTTACATTAAAATTGGAAACATTATGTTTTTAATTATCATTAAAACATTAACGTAAAATTGAAAATTCCAAACGTTATATGCAGGTCTCACGGGGCTCACTGTATAGGTGGGGGGGAGAGAAAGTGTGTCGTATCACGTGAGACTTGCACATAACGTTTGGAATTTTAAATTTTACGTTAATGTTTTAATGGTAACTAAGAACTTCATAATGTTTCCAGTTTTAATGTAAACAATGGGATCCCATTGGACAAACAATTTGACTGTACCTTAATAATATTATTACTTGTTGGCCTGAGGATGGCCGGTTAACGGCCGAAACATGTCGCCAGATATAACCCAGTTATATTAATACATCTGGTCTTTGTATTTGTTGTGTATTGACGGCACTAATATAATAAATAATTGACGATATACAACGGGATGACTCCCTTTAAATTTGTTTCCGTCAAGTTTCTTACCTCTACGGTGCGGACTAATTGCGCTGCACCTCCGTTCTTCTTCAGTGATCATGCCAGTGCTTCCTAAGGTCTGGTAGTTCTATTTTATTCTCCAGTTGACCTAGGTTTACATTCTTGTCCTCCTACACGTGGGAGGGCGCACTGTGGTTATCGGCCTAACGGCCATCATACATTTACACCAGGCGCCAGCTTCACAGTGACGAATCATTTGAGGGAATTCATTTGCTTGTTAATACAAACAAATCGTGTGCCCTCACACGGTGTAAAGCAGACTTGGTCTCAACTGTAAACCAGAATGATACAGGAAGCAATTCTGTCGCTATACTTCAGGACAACATAAATGCTGAAAAGTGGGGTGAAGGCATTCTCTAGGCTACCCCGATATCACAAGCAGGCCAGTTTTCAATTTTACGCACTGGCTGATTTGAGCCCTGAGGAAGAGTTCCGATGCAAATGAAGTGGTAGGCTTCACTAGTGACAATGGAAAAAATCCATCTTCCTGCCGGGAATTAAACTCCGGTCTTTCGGTCGGTAGGCAGTCTCACTGCAAACTAATTACCTCGTAACTAATAAACTCCCAGAAGCACCGTACCACGTGGGACACTCAATATCCCCCAGCTGGTCGACAAGTTTTCTGTCTCTTACGGAAATCGAAGGTTCTTTACATTGTTCACGAAGGCTCGCCATTTTTTCTTAGTCCAAAATTCTCTTTAATATTATCCTCCCATCTACAGTCAGGTCTCCCAAGCGTCCTCGTCACCTCTGGGTTTCCGATTATAATCTTCTATGCAGCAGTAATGTCTCCATATGCAAGACTGATACTTCATCCTCCATTTTTATTTGCATATCATACAAAATTATTATCTGAAGAGTTTACTCACCTTCTCCAGCCAAAATATTCTTCTGGGCACTTACTCTCCAAAACACTGTGAATGTTTCTGCTCTTAGAACAAGGGCAGACAAACCGAGATACGCATATAGACAAAAGGCACAACATTGGGGGCGGTACGGTAGCTATTCGAAATACCTGTGATACTGACGACTGTCAAACACTACAGACACACTTAAGTTCCTGAAGGTATTTTAACTCTCACTGCTAGTCAAGGAATTCACCGCATTTTAGGGAACCGAAAGGTTCACGACCGCATTCGCTAGTGCCCGACACCTGTCCCTATCCCCAGCCAAAGCGATCCAGTCAATGTCCCCAAATCCCACTTCCTGGGGATCGATCTTAAGATTATCCTCCCATTTATGCCTGGATCTCAAGTGGTCTACTTCCCTGAAGTTTCCCCACCAACACTCTGTATGCACCTCTCCTTTACCCCATACATGCTACATGTCCCGCCATTCTCATTCCTGATTTGATCACCCGAGTAATATTTGGTGAGGAGTACAAACCACTAAGCTCTTAATTGTGTAGGTTCCTCCATTCCCCTGTTACCTCGACCCTCTTAGACCTGAATGTTCACCTCAGCACCCCATTATCAAACATCCTCAGCCTAGGTTCCTCCCTCATTGTGAGCGATCGTGTTTCACACCCATACACAACAGGCAAAATTATAGTTCTGTATATCTTAATCTTCATATTTTTGGATAGCACAATGGAAGACAAAAGATCCTGCATCGAAAGATAGCAAAGCATTCCCTTATTCAATCTGCTCTTAATAACTTCTTGAATAGAAATTTTATCATTACGGTTATTCCAAAATTTTCGAAATGATCCACCCTTTCAAAGGAACTATTATCAATCTTTATATCGTGTCTTCGTCCTGCGTTCTGATCTCGAGACACGACCATGTACTTAATTTTATCAGCATTTTCTTCTAGTCCAATCTCTCTCCTAGCAACTACTAAAGTTTTGTGTTTTTCTTTATAATATGTATTCCTCCGCCCAATATATTAACGTCATCAGCATAAACCAAAGGCTGATGTGCGCCGTTTATTTCAAACCATCCTGGTTACTTTGTTTATTGAAAACTTAGGTCGTAGCAAAGGATCAGTCCAAGTCTGAGGCACATGCATCTGATTCGTAACTAGGCCAATTTTTAAGGCGAGGAGTTGCTAGCACCTCGCCCAACTCCCAAGCTGGAGGACCACCTCTAATTTTAAAATTATACAAACGAATAACGCTTCATTCGTCACAGCACAACTTAGGATGGCAATCAGTTCAATAGCACAGAAGTCTGGCAAATTAAGTTGTGATTATTACTATTATCATTATCATCATCATCGTCGTCGTCATCATCATCATCATCATTTCCTTTATGCAGGGTATATATTCCTGAGACAAACTATGTCGTTAGGGAATACAGTGTTGCAGCTATTCTGTTGTTACTATTCATGGTGCTTATATCGTTAGTTTCAGTGTTGAATTTACTGTATTTTTACATTAGTACTTTCCGCAGTATATGTGCAGCGCCCAATACGGGTTTTCTGTAGTTTTTTAACTTCATGTTTTCCTGGTATGCTTCTCACGCATTTTCTAAACGACTTTGAAATAGTCGCAGTCGCCCCTATTATTACTGGTATCACTTTTGTTTTTACATTCCACATGCGCTCTATTTCTATTGTAAGGTCTTTATATTTTTAAATCTTCTCGGACTTTTTTTAATCTCATTTCTGTCTCCTGAAATTGCAACGTCTATTAACATGCATGTTCACTTATCATTATCACGGATTATAATGTCTGGTTTGTTTCTGAGGATAGTTCTGCCAGTTTGTACTTGTTGATTCCACAATATGGTTACCTTGCACCTTGACTTGTTTCTACTGATATTGGCAGATCTATTATTATTATTATGAAAATCAAACGTAACTTCAGATCAAAATGCAGGAATACGATGAGGAAATCGATTAATACCTCAAATTTTAAAGTTCATTTTTGTACAGGTTAGTTACTTCATCGATTCAGTAAAATGAAAAACCCTGATTTACACATCCTTTTCATTCGAAACTGAACTCGGAACTCCTGCGTAGCACCGAAAACCTCCTTCTCCAGAAGCTGTTTCCTAACTGACATGTACAAATTATATAACCCAACCCCGCGGCCAGCTTGGTAGATCAACTTTTCGCCACACATACCAACCGATATGCAAACTTGTGTCTCTGTCTGTCCCAGACTGGATGACGAGAACATGTTTTCTGTCTTAATCTCATCAAACATTCAGAACCGCCTTGGAGAGCGTTTGAGTGACTGCGAAAAGGAGAAGAGAACAGAGGAGAGGAGAGGCCTGAGAAGTAGCATCAAAACCGCAGAGCAGTTCTTAGTGCGAGCATTCTACCGAGAAGTTCGTAATATTCAGCGGGCCACATAATTTTTGTATCACGGATCAGTGTCAGAATGACGTTCATTGGTTACAGGTGACACTGCCGTTGAACAGAAAGCCGAAGTTTAAGTTCTCAGTATGATTAATTAAACATCACGTCCTGGAGGCCTGTGAGGAAATAGGGGTGTCGATTCTTAACCATAAGAATGGACGGAAGTAAGTGGTTTGCGTGAGGCCCCCTTTTATCACCAGAGAACGGATTTCTTTATCAATCAATAGCTGCTGGGTGGACGTTACAGCCGGGTTAGGCCCAACGGAAACGCGATAATTTTCACCACTGATGGGAATCAAACCCCGGTCTTTTTCCGGCAGCCAGTCACAATATTTCTTAAGTTACTCCTGTTTCCCCCATTGCACAAGAAAAAAAGATGAATCAAAAATGTTATTAATCTTAGGGCTATCGCAATTATCATGAACGATAGTGACTAGGCTATCGGCTGTACTACCGACCAGCGACGGTTGGGTTATCGCAAAGAGCATGAGGTTCCATATAGCCACTTCCTTCCATCCGCACTCCTACTCATTGGGTACGGAGGGCTCCTTCCCCGGAGGTAAAGTGGCCGGCGCTTGAAGTTGATCTAATCTCTTTCTAGTGCCGAAAGTAAAGAATGTGTCGAGCTAGGGCCTACCTCTACTTTCACACTTGACTTAATGTCGTGCACAAGGACAACTTCATGTCGTGCACAGGGAAAACTTCATGTCGTGCACAGGGACAACTTCATGTCGTGCAGAGGGACAACTTCATGTCGTGCACAGGGACAACTTCATGTCGTGCACAGGGACAAATTCATGTCGTGCAGCGGGACAAATTCACGTCGTGCACAGGGACAACTTCATGTCGTGCAGAGGGACAACTTCATGTCGTGCACAGGGACAAATTCACGTCGTGCACAGAGACAACTTTATGTCGTGCACAGGGACAAATTCATGTCATGCAGAGGGACAAATTCACGTCGTGCAGAGGGACAACTTCACGTCGTGCACAGGGACAAATTCATGTCGTACACAGGGACAAATTCATGTCGTGCACAGGGACAACTTCACATCGTGCAGCGAGACAACTTCATGTCGTGCACAGAGACAAATTCACGTCGTGCACAGGGACTTCATGTCGTGCAAAGGCACAAATTCATGCCGTGCAGAGGGACAAATTCACGTCGTGCACAGGGACTTCATGTCGTGCACAGGGACAACTTCATGTCGTGCAGAGGGACAATTTCATGTCGTGCACAGGGACAAATTCATGTCGTGCAGAGGGACAAATTCACGTCGTGCACAGGGACAACTTCATGTCGTGCACAGGGACAACTTCATGTCGTGCACAGGGACAACTTCATGTCGTGCACAGAGACAAATTCACGTCGTGCAGAGGGACAAATTCACGTCGTGCACAGGGACAACTTCATGTCGTGCAGAGGGACAACTTCATGTCGTGCAGAGGGACAACTTCATGTCGTGCAGAGGGACAACTTCATCTGTACCTTTACACTGGCGACGGTTATTATGTATTCCATCCCAACGCAATATTCACGACTGACTCTTGGAGCGTTTGTAGACCTAGAGGCTACAAAACATAAAACGAGCTGAGATGGTGGGTATGTTAGGACTATAAATAAACTGCTCTGCCCTATTTCACTCTGCTGTCACAGCAGTCACTTGAACTTATTGACAATATTCCTCAAAAATGCCCGCCAAAATAGCCGGCAACCCGACAGGTTGTGACGAGCAGTGGTTTTACTGCATAGGAATGAGCGGTTAACTACTCATACGCAGGAGGAAGTGAGAAGCTGACAGTGGATCGGCTGCTCAATTCATTTCCCGCCTTGTACGGAACACGACAATTCCGTTACCGTGTTCACAACAGCGCGCCAATGGACCGGGTCCTAAGACACAAGAATCCACTCCACAATTTCACATGTTACTCACTCGTCTTAATGATCCAAGTTTATTATAACTCCCTCAACATGCAGGTCTCTATAAAGTCATAACTTACATTCACTTTTTCCAGTCAACGGTTTGTACCCACACATTTGTCATACTCCCATCTTGCTGGAGTTCCATTTATGTCATCTTCCTTTCTTTGAACTACACCTAATGATAGCCTATGAGGCTATTCAACAATATGATATTTACCCCATCCGCCTAGGACGTCTTCTTCCAAATACTGTCGTCACCATATGCCCCCAAACGCTAGACCTACTTTCCGGTAAGGAGCCATAATAACTTTCCCAAGTAAAACTCTGACTTTTTTTTTTTTTTTTTTGGCAGGAGAGAAGCAAACAAAAGACTCTAAAGTGGAAAGCAGAAAGCATTCCCCGAAAGACAGCCCGTCTTAATTTCACCACCACCATCTCAGATAGAGCTGAGCGACACGAGGGGCCTGTTCTTACGCTGAGCGATAAATCACAACCCGAGGTTCGGAAGCGTTGGACCTGGTAGAGCGTGCACCTACCTGGCAGGTGTGGGCGGGAGACCAACCCTCCTTGTCCCATTAGAGATTACATATTTCTAAGGAACGTCAAATTATGTATGTCACATATAATTAACGTCCGTCTTAATGGCAGATGGACGGGACTGGGCGATTTGTTTACTTTTTGTAATTTATTAGCTTCCAAAATCTACCGCAACAATCAACGTTTTAAGGTCTACAGTGACTTAGGTAGAAGAATGGAGAAGTCTGAGTGAGGGCATATGGGTGTATCCTCTCCAACTTTTATACTCATTTCTCTCTTAATGTATAAGTTGTAGGTTGAAAAGCTGTAGTAGAAGATATATAAGTGGTAATTTCTAGAATTGTCAATGTCTCAAAGGGTGTGGAGATCTAAAAAAAACGTTAAGTTTTGTGTCTTTTTTATTTGCTTGTGTCTCCCTAGGAAAGGACACATGACCATAGTTTTTGTGCTCCACGTCCAATTGTCTCATACTACAGCAAACCACCCAAGACTTTCTTCAGAGCATCTCTACGACAGTACTCTTTGCGATGTGAGTTGTTGTCCAGAGGATCGCGTCTGTCTTGCCACAGAATGAACAGAGAAGGGGGTGAAGAGAATAAACAAAAACCAACGTATACGAACGAGGGAAAAAGTACGAAAGCAACTAAATTTGAGGAAGGAAGGCAGACCAATGCTTGATGGCAGAACAAACCTCTGGGTGCGGATAAATCCCTGCACTGCTGACAGGTGGTAGGGAAGACCGCTGGCACGTCAGAATCTCGTTTGGTCCTGTACATCCTCTTGAGGACTGCCTTCTTATTCACGGTCCCCACAGGCCGGCAGCATGCCCGTCCCATCCCGGGAGGGTATCATTCATGGAAAAACTTAAGCGCTCGCTCGGACGGTAAACGAAGAGCCAGGAAGTGCACAATAAAGATAGGCGGTAGAAGAGCGGTGTCAAGAGACAGAGTAGTGTGTAGGGGATAGCGCCATCTAATCAAGATGTCACTGTGCACACTGCACAAGCTACTGAAACTTTCACACTCTGCTGTTTCCAGGCCATACTGACATCATGCACACAGCTCAAAATTAGTTATATTAAGGAGGAATTAAACTGCAGTCTCTATTCGAGAAATGCTTGTTACCATTTGGCTTAGAATTCTGTATCACTCGATTTCCTATCCAAATAGTTATAGATTAAAATATAAAATATATTGTTAACTGAACTTTACTATAATAATTTGAGTCTTCTGGTGTTTTGTTTGGATGTAATACTTTTTCTTTTTGACGAAAGAATACAGGTACATAGAAATATCCGAGAATAATATGCTGTGAAGAATATTTAGGAACAAGAGTATATAAGTATTGGAAGGGTGTAGAAAAATGCTTAGCGAAGTGATCCATTGTTTTCACTCTTCGCAGAACAACTTTCGATTGATAAAATCGAAGAATGTCAGCTTGACTAGACATTCAGGAAAAATACATAAAAGTACAGCGGCCCACGGAATACTTTTCGGAAAATCTAGCCACGTGGGATACCAAAGTGTAAGTCTGAGGGTAACATTTACATGCTTCTTAAAATTGGGGTGAGGTATGAGGTGCATCAATTCAGTAAGGGTACGTTTGAACACAAATCACCCAGTTCCATAGAATGCTAAGCTAAGCACGTTTTGCTTAGGTGAGCAACTATCACCTTCTCAAGAATAATTCTCGATTGTTAATTTCATTAAAGAAAGCCCCGCCACTTCTATCTGGACATTTTCCAGGCAAAAATCAGCCCTCGTTACTGCATACCTGGACAAATTATTTTTGGTCTTGCGAGAGAAAGACTGCATTAAAAGGTTACTCATATATCTCTTACTGATTACCAATACTCTGTATACAGCGCAGAATGGAAAGAATAACAACGGAATTAATAATAATTTCAGTAGGACAGATTGGCGTAAATTCTGAAGTTGTTAAAGATGTGAAGACAGACAAAGTCCAAACTGAAGAGGGTCTTACTCGATTTTTTTATGCTATCTGCAATACATCCTGCATGAAGAGGAAACCAACAAATTATATAAACGTTGAGAGGTAGAATAAAGATAAAAATGTATTTTTAAATTTATTTTAAAGTAGAATTTTCAGCAAGAAAATAAAGCTTACAGGAAAGAGTTCGAAACAGATAGAAGGACAATATTAAGAAGCATCTTAGAAAACAAATTGTGGGGATGTGAACTGGACTTATCTGGCTGAAGATAGGGTCTTGTGAATTAAAGGAAAAACTTCGGCGTTTCCTAAAGGAGGAGAATCTGTAGGACCTTCGAGATAATAGAGGAGAAGGCAAGAGGTTCTGAAATGACAGTCAGAGGCATTTTCGAATTTATTCCGGTTTTAACACTTACTGTGAACGTAATCTGGATTTGTTCCTGTCATCATTAACACCGGAGTACTGAGTCAACTAAATACGCACAGAACGCTGTCGGAATGTAGCCTGTATACGAGTGTTCTACTGCAGTTCAGAGAATAGTAGGCATTTTTGCTTGGAAAAGTAGACCCTGTCTGCTAGTTAGTCTACTGACAAATCAATCACCCAATCGCTTATCCCTACGTAGCAAAGTGGTAATTCTATATACAACATGCTGTAAAATAAAGAAGATCTGTATATTCCCACAGAAGGTATTTATGTGTTCCGTACAGTTCTCAAGGATTGACCGAAAATTTACAAAACCTAGATAACTCTCAGTCTTCAAATGATAAATAGTTAAAAGATTAAAACAATGACGCACAGGGCCATTTATCCGGCATTTTTGATTTTGAATGTGCCAGAAGATTGCTACCAAGATGAATTGCCTCGGCCTACTGCTGATCCCCACACAACAATACCGGTGCTGAGTTACAGATAACGGCGAAGAGCACTTTCTGCACAAGACAAAGTTTGTGGTATATGGGTGAACCCCTTGAGTGTAACTTCCACTAATCTTTGGGTTGCCACTCTTCGGACAGGATGGACTTTGCATTGCTAGGGGGGCAATAAAGCAATTTCTCATACTGCCAGACCATCACAAACGTGCAAAACTTCACAGAAGTTTCTCCTGCTCCACGTACAAACCGACAAGGGTTTTCAGGTTTTTCGAAATATATACGTGGGCTGATGCCAGTTACGTGTTCCAAAATAATACATATCTCTATGTGTAATTCAAAGAGTGGCGTTCGGCTTGTGGGAAACTAATGATTACGGGGAGTGCAGACGCAAACTTGATTGGTTTTAGGCAAGAAACCTTGAATATTAGTGCCGTACGCATGTGTTCCAATTAAAGACATTTTCTTTCTCCATTTATTTCCTCATAATACGAGGGACGGAAAGAATTTCAAAGCCATAAAAGACACAGTCCAAATTATATAAGAGTTGCTTATTTCAATATTTAGGTCTCTATGCGGAATCCGGGACGAAAAACAATCTATTTTATTTTCCCATTTATTTATTTGTTTATTTACAATAATCATATAGTGTCGAATGACGAGCATTATCGCGGCATTTGCCTCTGTATAAGGAGGAAGACACAAAACCCTCAGTTAGTGTGACCGTCGAGATCTAAATCCAGGACCTCCTGAATAGGAAACGGCGGTGCTATCCACCCGACGGGCATTTCAGGTGCTGTCGCATTATCATATTGTAACTGGTAGTTCTTACTGGTTATGACACCGTGTAGTCTGGTAGGTGAGTTGATAAAGCCGTTTAGGAGAACTTACGTTGTGGCAAACTGATATCCATACCGGTAAACTGTTGTAATTAAGATGCAACATTTAGTTTTTAATCAGTAAAAATAACGTTACACACATTTCAGGCACAAAGTAGCCTTAATGAATAAACCAGTAAATTTGGACAATTTTATTTTTTGTTAAAAACAAATACTTTTCCGCACTTTCAGCACTTTGAGAAATATTCCCCTTCCCCTTGCAGGACGTAAGCCTACGTTTAAATTTAAATCTTACGTTAGATCGAAACGTCAGTATCTACTACCAGAATACACGGTGTCAAAATGCAGACAGTAAAAATATGTCTTCAGGGCCGCGAAAATTTAAAATCTTGAAATTTATAACTGCTGTCATTAGCATTAATGCCGTTGTTTCGCGCACTGACAGAAGCTGCATCGAAGCATCTCTAACGGCCGAAGCGGCAAGTTGTCGTCCGGCGGCTCCTAATGGAATTTCGACAGCTCTCTTTAAATTTAGTGCAGCCACCTTACAGTCACACGACGACAAGGGGCAAGAGAGACGCGACATTTGCCTTCTAGCAAGCCCATAAAGAAGTCAAAGTCCATGTTCTTTTAAAAGAAAAACTGGGGAAAGGAACACTGTGGGCAAGTCATTGTTTCTGGTGGGCCTCAAGGTTGATGCAATCATTCATGTAAACGCGATAATTCAAGATTTAAAGCATGGAGAATATCTTGAGTTGAGATCTTCTCCTAGAAATATTACGTATTGCTTGAAAGAAAACTGCAGGCTACACATTTTCCTTGGGGTCCAAACAACGCGTATCGTGTTCTACTGAAGAACGGAACAAGTAATGTTAATTCCATAATGCAGGTGAATGATGAAAAGAAAACTGCAAGAATGACTGCAAAATGTAAAGCACGTAGGAGCGCCGTTACTTTCGGGTCAGAACTGCTCTCCAGTTAGTACATGTAAGAAAATTATTACATATCTACAGTTCCAATTGTCAAGAAAGGTTATTATTATTACTATTATTATTATTGAGCTCTTTTAACGTGCCGGGACTAAACATGCAGACAATCGATATTTGTCGTCCCAATACTTTACAAATTTCCGCAGGTTGACAAAGTCGTTTAGGAGAACTCGCATTGTGGCAAACTGATATCCATTCCGGTAAACTGTTGTAAGTAAAATGTTACATTTAGTTTTCAATCAGTAAAAATAACGTTACATACACTTCAGGCACAAAGTAGACCTAATGAATAAAGCAGTAAATTTGGAAAATTTTATTTGTTGTTAAAAACAAATGCTTTTTCGCCCTTTCAGCACGTTCTCTGTAAATCAGTGTAGCGTTTCGTCAAGTATCAAAACTCCCTTTAAAGTATGTGCCGAGAACAGTCATAACAAAACACGTGTATTGTACCTACTCAGTATTTATCCGTGTACCTATAAAAAAACTGGTGAACTTCGGAGACACTAAATGACCTTGTGTTTCAGGGCCAAATTACACAACACTGCCGAGATCGGTGACTCACTGCAGCACATCCGCCTCGCTGTTAGCAGGTTAGCGGTTTGTGGCCCAAGGCCGTTTGTACAATTTTAACATTTCACAGCTCCTACTGTAAGTAAATAAAACATGACAGTGCACTAATATTTGTCAGTTTTTAATCTGGGACGATGGGCAAAGTCCAATATTTCAATCACATCTTTGACCATCTGCCATTTTCATTGTAGCTCAAAGTTAACGCGATTAATTAGTTGTTCATTATCAAGCAAGCTTAAGAAGTCACAATTTCACTTGTTGTTTGGTATTGGTGTGAAAAGCAGTCTCTCACGTGACGTAAAGGAAGACTGACACTTTAACTCGTAAATAACGACCATCAAAGTACATATATACGTCTCAAAGGCACTTTCTCTATTCCTAATCTGACATATATCGATCCAACTGGGTTATCATCAGGGGTTATACGTAGGCCCACACGAAATGTGAATTGAAATTTAATAACAAGCGACAAAAAACGCACATACAGTCAAATGGCATAGTATTGCATATTATTATCTCCTGTAAGTTTCAGGCGGAAAGAAAAAGGAACAACAGAAAAAAATACATAAAATACTAGTGTGTTTCATTACTAGAAAGAACAGCTATCAAAGGTTCGTTGTAATTCGAAGCCATTTGTCCAAATCTCTGAATTACACCTACGTCAGAAAGGCCCATTGTGTTACACATTCTACAGACATCACGAGCCAGAGTAGCTAGACAGAATTATGATTGATTATTGGCTAAGCTGCCGGGAATTGATTCCTAACAGGGACTACTTTCTTAACCAGCAAGACGAGACATCTTCAGCGGCCCAATCTGTTCGATGTTGTACGGGTAACGAGGGCCTTTTACATAGGGTAAATAAGACAAGGTATAAACCTGGCCATTAATATTCATTTACCGTTCATGTAAAGAATGGTTTACGGACTGCTTGACCCTTGAAGATAACACCGACAGGCTGCTCCGAAATGTCGGTAACTGGCTACTAATCAACGCTCCGAAATGTCGGTAACTGGCTACTAATCAACGCTCCGAAATGTCGGTAACTGGCTACTAATCAACGCTCCGAAATGTCGGTACCTGGCTACTAATCAACGCTCCGAAATGTCGGTAACTGGCTACTAATCAACGCTCCGAAATGTCGGTAACTGGCTACTAATCAACGCTCCGAAATATCCCAGAGGAGCGGAGACTTCACTCACACCGAAATGGATGTTCGAAATCGCACGATATTATTTTACTTCCATTCCTCACACATTAGGGCCAGGGGACAAAATGAATTTTGTACTGCAGTACCGTCATCCCCAAACTTACGTCGTAGGTTGTCCTGAGACCGGCGACGCCTGTCGGGACATTTTTCCATAAAAGCAGAGTTAAAGTGGGGTCACTGGTTCCAGAGAGCTTGTTTTGACCAGGGAAAGAGATATATTTTGACTTATAAAAATTACAAAAATTAAATTACAAAAATATTACAATGTATAAGAAAAGTAAAAGAACAGCCAATCACAACTCAACTTCGGAATCTCCTCAGAACAAGTTAGCATCGTCATTATTCTTTGTCTGGTTATTGCTGCTCGCTTCTTGTTCGAATGAATGTCCTGCCACACGCTGATGCCAGCTTCAATGAGTGCAAGCCCCGAAATGAACTTCAAAACCGTCAAGATCCTCTCCTTAGGCTTACGTTCACCTCCTCCGCTTCTTCAAGGGCTCTTTGCTTCAGAATGTCAACAAGATTGCTGAGCTCCTTGTCATGAGATTTCATCAGCTCGAAGACATCTGCAGCATCATACGTATGAATTTTCGCGCTCTGCTTCTATATATTAGGTCTGCGGGCTAACGACATAAGTGTGTAGACACGTCAGACGGGGAAGACTGCGTTTTGCTCTGTCCTTACCCACAGCACTAGAGATACAGAGGGATACCAGACAGACACTCAGCAGAAATGCTATTATATGTTTAAACGTTTGAATATTGGCAAGGAAGTTAAGGCACTTTTCCCGACTCCAAAATGACGTACTCTTTAATAATGGTACAACTCAGTTTGTTAGGATGCATATGAAATAACACGAAACAAAGGCCATTTTAGAAGGGAGTTGTTTTCGGACGCCTTCAGAACATGATGCTGGGTACTTACTACTGGGGTTTGTTTCAATGGTCACGATACTCGCAAACACAACAAACAATGCTGCATCAATAGAATGACCAGATGGTCATTGCCCTCGACAGCAGGTCTTTCTTACAGCAAAACGCTATGTCCACATGGATCCCGAAGAAGAGACACGGAAAAAGAATGGAAAAAAAGTACGAGTTGGCAACAATGACGAATGCTGATGTGCAGTATTCTGTGATCTTGGCACCATTCAATATTGGCGGTATACAAAGGAAATAAGCCATAATAAACGGTTTGTACAAATCGATACACAAAAACCCAATGGTTAGTGGCCACGTTTCATGCAGGACAGCAGAATACCGGAGACGAAAATACGACATCTCTGTAAGACAGACGGCTGGTATTTTGTTCCTACTGAAGCAGTAACTAAATTCGTGAGCTTCATAAAACCAAACGCAAGCATTCATGCCCGTGCACTAATATCACTATTTCAAATAAAGACCGACGAGTGCACACAGGCAATAGTAACACCACTTTAGCTTCTCTAAGGATTCTGTTCAAAGTTGTCAGAGAAAATATTCGACAAAAGCACGTCGCTACTGCACATGTGAAAGATGAATAGAGTACATACCTGTACTTGGAAATGCGGAAAATAAAAAATTTAGAATACAACTTTACACTTCAAATAAAATATGAAGTAATACTAGCTCTATTTTTACTAGAAGTATTGAATACATTACTTTAAATTTGGTTTTAAACATGTTTAAGATAAATGTAACTGTGAGAGAAAAATAAATACATGACACAGTTAAGTGTAATTGAGCTATTCTTAGGCACTATATCTTCCTAAGATTTGTGGTTTTCACAGTTGCGCATATGAGTAACACTGTATGTTTGGTTGTAACTCCGTGCAGTGCGAGAGTTTTGCCAAACAATAGGACGTTACATGTCAGAAGACAATATTCTTCACTACATCTCTGACTTGCAGAGATTCGTCACAGAAAATCAGTATGAGTCAGAAGAGGAGAGAATAAAGCTGAGCTTTTACTATGGGAATTAACATCAGTCTGTTACCACATTAATGAATGGTCACTGCTGCCTGCTTTCTTTTGCTCCTCTATTAAAAATCCATAATATTCCAAATCCTAAATCATAGAAACCGAACTGTTTAAGAGCGTATTTCAATGTAATGCGCACATCTAAGTTGTGCAAGAAACAGCCATACACTGTAAAAATCTGTCAAAGAAATTACGCAACAATCTTACAAACACAATTAAAAATAGTGAATTCAAGAGCAAGGAAATTTTATTCCGTTCGTGTTCAATGGACATTTCGGAACGGAAAGTGGCAGATTAGGAGTGACGACATCCAAGAGTGCGTGATGTCTGATATTCTACAGAAGAGAATCGATGTAGGGAGGTTGAAAAGATAGAGGAAGACTGTCCGCAGCGAAATATTATTTACCTCTGGCTTATTAACTACGCGCTTAGTGCTTCAGGTTATCTAGCCTTGCATGATAAAATGTTCTGAGAATGAAGTGAAAAGGTTCCAAAAAATTGCCATTACGCAATTTTAGGTAATCTACTGGCGAATATCGCGACAGGCTGAGAGTAGCTATAAAAGTCTGTCACTAAATGCCGATATAGTTTGAGGTTCTAATCGGCAGTCTCCCAGATATGAAGCAAGAATGCCACCCGCACAACAGACTTCCGGTTGGCAAAGCGTAAATTTTTTCTAGAGTGATCCGTTCCGTAGAAAATAAATTATGTGGACGTTAGAAATCAGTATTATGTTGCAATCTCAAACACTTTCACAGCGCTGCAAAGGATGAGAGTGTGATCATAAGCCGAGATACGGAGCGATAAAAAGTCAGAAGTTCAAAGAGTGTAGGTAATTATGAGTTAAAGCAGAACAAACTGTGGTCAAAATTTTTAGAACAGCTCAGCAAACTGAGTTACAAACAAGGGACTGAAGGCTGCGAAATGATTATGTTTAGCCCCGATTAGACACTAGTGGCATGTATTATGAGTGCCCGTAATCAATCTTCGAGCTCTGTAAAACAGAGGTGCACAAATAGAGGGCACCAGGTCACCATGGCGAATAAATTTTGTACCGTGACGCTTAATATGTGAGGGTCCACAGTATGGAGCTTGCTTCTGGCGTTGAGAATTTTGAGATGGCTCCAAAAGTTTTGGAAAATTTGTGCGCCCCTGTCGTAAAAGGTAGGAACTTCAAGAGTAGTTGTGCGACTGTTAGTTTCTCACGAAGATCTCTGTCATATGGATTTAGTCACTGATGTGAAATATGGAAAGCAAGGAGTTTCTTCGTGAATGATATTGAGGCATCAGGGAAGAGGTAGTGTGTGTGAAGCCAATCACACACACACATACACACACACACACACACACACACACACGCACTCACGCTCACACGCACACACACAAAGAGCTGTCCATCTCAAGGTCGATCACACCATGACCAAGGAGAGATTCCTGCCGATCACGACGGCCTGTTGTTCGTGTCTACCTCTCTTGGCTGCTATCACTTCCCTTTTCAGGCCTACATCACTTGTTTCATATGCAACACGCAAATCGCTCTTTCTGATTCGTCTCAGACGAACACTTGCCAAATACCTTGTTGATATCGCCTGAGCATGCGTCGTAGAGGGACCGTTTACACCATTACTGAATGTAACAGAACATATTTTGACGGTACATACAAACGAATGTTCAAGCTTTGCTCTTTAACCTTGTCTTTTGTTAATTAAACAATGGACACGGAGACATCGGAGCTAAAAACGGCGGACATGGGTAGCTATTGTCATCATAATTTGATCATGCGGTTGCCTTTAAAAAAAGTGTCTTTTTCAACTGTTCATTTTTCATTATAATCAACTATTTCTAGCATATTATTATTACCGTTTCCTTACATTTTGCGTAAATGGAACAATACTGTCACAATACGTAGATGATCAAGGACTCCAATCTCTTTAAGAAATTCTATATAAATTGAGAAGGTAGATAACATAAATAACAGCATCAAATCTAGTCCTGTTTGTGGTATTTACAAGCTCTGAACTGCCCAAAAATTAACCGCCTCTTATGGAATCCGAAGGTTAATTAATTACAGCATTCACAAGATTTTGCCTATGACCTCTATCTTAAGCCAGTTCGGTTTGCTTCATAACCTCACATACTAGTCTTTAAGGTCGAATTTAATACTGTCTAAATGAAGAATAAAATCCTAATAGATGCCACTTTTTACTTTATTATGCTTATGTTAGGCTCAACATGTTTCGGGAACCATTATGCACATCATCACGAGCTCACGACGATAGCGTTGGTTACCACATAGGCCGTCTGGTTCTCGAGTTGCTACTGGTTGGAAGTACCAGCCTTCGGTCCGGACACTCATCCATCCTGCCTGCACTTAACTTCCAACCAGTTGCAACTCGAGAACCAAACGGCCTATGTAGTAACCAACGAGATCGTCGTGAGCTCCTGATGATGTGCGTAATGGTTCCCGTAACATGTTGAGCCTAACATAAGCACAATAAAGTAATACGTGGCATCTAGTTGGATTTTATTCTTCAGTTATCAAGATGATGCACGGTCCAAAATATATAAAATTTTATTACTGTCCTCTCATCTTAGCCAGGTCTCTCACGGGCGGGTTTGATACCAAAATTCATTCTCACCTTTCCCATGCGTGCTGCGATATGTAGGGTACAGAAGTAAGCAGAATGACGTTAATACATTAATTGTGGGTCCGTCAGTTTGCGATCTTATTACATCTTGTTCTTTCATGGGTCCACTCAGGTGAGGGAGGATATTGGTTTTCTTCGGAATAACTTTCTTTTCGCTTCCTTAGAAATACAAAAAGAGTGAGAAAACAGTTGGGGGATGAGAGAGGGGGCGAAAACTTCCATTCAAGGACTCCTCCACGGTCTGTAATCAGAGGAGCTATTCGGAAACTTATATTGATGCTTGAACCGTGCGAATCGAATAGTGGCCGATCGTTATATTACGACCGCTGCGTCATTCTGCTATAATTTTCATCGGGGCAGAATATTAACTCGACCGAAGCCAGCGTTCGGTGACACTCGAGTCTTTGCCGTGTCCAATCCAGGCGATCCGTATAACAGTCAGTCACTTGTTCGGTACTTGGAAACTTTAGACACGTCACGTATTCTGCCGCTGCATGGGACATACCATATTCCCGGGCTTGAGAAGAATAGGTTGAGGGAAAAGAAACACATTACTGCTTTTTGTTCTGCTTCTTGACTTCATGGCCCTGTCCCTTGGAAGCTCATCACGCTTTCTTTACAAGAATGCTCCATAAGTGAAGTGCCATTACATGTCCCCCTGCTTCAGCTATTTACAAATTTAATGAAATAATCCACATACGAAGACTTCACACAGTTCGGCAATTACTTTATCTACGGCGCAACATCCCCTAATTGGCCAGGGCCTCCTCGTTATCGAGGCTTCACGATCAAACTCTGTGAGACACGCCACACTCGGTAGGATTCCTCTGGAAGAGTGATCAGCCCGAAGAAGATATCTCTACCTGACAGCACACAACACTTACAAGAGACAGACATCCCTGCCACCGGCGGGATTCGAACCCGCAATCCTAGCAAGTGTGCGGCCACAGACCCACACTTTTGAGGGCGCGGCCACTGGAATTGGCGGCAGTTACTTGCCTATGGAGTATTACTAGCACAGCTGCAAATTCAACTTATGGATCATCGTGTTTTTCCAGCTTCTATCGTATTTATGGTAAGTGAAACACTTCTATTATACTTCTGATTAAATTGTGTTGTGTTTCTTCTTGGCCATATCAAAAAGGGAAAAGGAACGTCCTATCTCTTCTTGCAATATAAGATTATAGTTAGTTTTAAATTCACCGAAAAGGAAGCAGCAATATCTAATTTTTACATTGTTTCTATTATTATTATTATTATTATTATTATTATTATTACGCTACTTGTACACAAGAAGTATATGATGTTTCTTGTTTCCAATAATTTTAAAGATGCCTGCAAATTTTTAGTTTTCATCTCTTTTACTCGTACTACACTCGATAGGCCTGTAGACTGCCAACAACCTCGTGGGTGAGGAATTTCTTCTATTCTATGCAATAACGTACAGTGCAGGGAATTTGTAATATCGGTGAAAAACCCCCCAAAAAACTTATTAGTAAGCTGTTGTTAAGCATCACATCACGATGGCCTATATGGAAGCGGAAGTATTCTTAGGCTCGGGAGTAGATGGCCGTTGGTTGGTCAACCGCAATATCCGTCTTATCTGACAGAAAGGAGAGCCGCACTGTACCTAATAAAAGTACGTGGTATAGGAGGCTTGAAGGAGGTCATGACGGACGATACGGACACAGTCATGGTAAAAATAATCGAAGACAGGTCTTCCGGACCTTATCTAGCACGTGCATGAATTGAATTTTTTTCTTTTCTTACCAAGGTACCAACTGTGCTAGTCCCTGTATACCGACAGTGACCAAGACATATCCGTAAGTTCTTATGAGTAGCTTTGCCTATCACAACGAGCATTACGCTCTACATCTATGGAAGAATTTTGTGTAATTACTGTAAAAAGGCAAAAGGTAGTGTCATTGTACACACTGTTGCTACGGAAATGGTTCCATGTCAAGCATCAGGAATAAATATTTGAAAGAAAAAAACTGGAACGATGCCAGTCAGCAGTTTTTAGAGAAAAGATGGGTTTCTTCTTGTAAGACAATATTTGTATTCATGGACCTTGCTGTTTCTGGCTTTGCTCTCAGCTAGTAGTACCTACACTTCAAGAATAGCGTATGCAGAAATACATCATTCTATGAAATACTGCAAGTTCAGCAGAGCATTTAAACAGTCAATTCTAGAATTCACGTCACGAGTAAATGACAGACGATATTTGGCTTCAGTTTGTAAAGATATTTCTCCAGAACCGAACTATGCAGGCAGTATTTACATTTTATAGCCAAGCGTATAGTTTAGACCTATGGTATATATATTTTCGTCTTTCAATGCAGAAATACCATCAACAGCATGCAAACAGAGCAGTAACAAACAAAATAACATCAGAACTAGTTTCTGCAGACGAAAGCATTTACTGAGAAGCTCTGTGAAGATTGACCAAGAGAGAGAGAAAGACATAGAAAGAGAGAGAGCGGGTGTTGGTGACTGTGCAATGTGTCCATGGTGAGATTTGATCGCATCATTCGTGCTTAAGGAACCATGTACTTCGGAGATAAAATGAGAGCGATACCGTGGTTAATACATGTTTACTGGTTGCTAGTTTATTGCTTTAAAACAGAAGAAAGGGGTAATCTTAGTTGCCCTAATTAACATTGTATGGAGCTATATTGAGCCTTTGTGTCTCATGTCTGACACATAACATAGTGGCTTTCAAGCCGGGTTTAGCGCTATTTATTAAGCTTGACGCGAAGTGAGTTTCTATATCTTTCTAAAGATCAATGCTGACAATTTTCAAAAAATAATTGGTTACAGCACTGCTACAGAGTCAGCGGGTTTCAACATTCTCTTTTATTGTCTAGTAATTAAAGGCGCAGGTACATTATAGCATTTATTATATTAATAGAGAGATGCGAGATAGCCTGTTTTCGAATTTGTGTAGTTGATCCACATGAACAAGAAAGTTAATTGTTCTTAGTCAACCAAACAAATAAATGTCCTAATGAAATAACTTAAAATGCCAACTTGATGTAACAAGGCAATTTTATTAACCTATTCTTAGCTCGACATATTTCGGGTACATACGCCCATCATCAGGAGCATTGGATGTTGAGTTGTAGCATATGGTTTTCTGCACCGAATTTTTGGATGGGTGGTGGTCTTGAGAGCCGCTGCG
>Ga0123355_10004054_pt1 | contig 21230 bp, 16 predicted proteins | sample TergutEmb28metaG_3_FD_89872 | JGI IMG/M metagenome (GOLD analysis project Ga0123355, IMG submission 89872) | Embiratermes neotenicus P1 segment gut microbial communities from Petit-Saut dam, French Guiana - Emb289 P1 | ecosystem: Host-associated > Arthropoda: Insects > Digestive system > Gut ...
CTCTGTTCGCACAGGTACAAACAATCGTTTTTCACCGGTCGGGTCTTTTTTCAATGACGCATTTAATGCCGCCGTCCATTCAGCCTTGCAGTATGCGGATTTAAAATAATCCGGCGACAATACAGCAATAAAGCGTTCGCACTCTTTCAGGGCGTTATTTATATCCGACATAAAATTACCGCCCGCCCTAAAGTCCCATGCCTGAATACGGCAAATGTAGCCTTCGCCCTCCAATACTGCGGCAATCCATGTCGCCCACTGCTCGTCGGCTTTGGTATAGCTGATAAAGAAGTCGTTTTTGTTTGTGCCTCTCTTGTTTGCCCCGTTCATTTGTATCGCCCCTTTGGTTTTCAACGTGGTTTTCAATGTGTCTTGCCGCGCAGTCCTGAAAAGAACATTACGGTTGTGTGAGAAGCCTGATGCGTACCGAATTGCAAACCGCTATATTTTGGAAATTACATGTGCGATTATATGGCGATTTCGACAGGAAAACAAGCAACACGCCAAAAAATGCGACCGGCTCTCCCGAAAATTTCGAGAAAGCTAATCGCCTTTACCGACGCATTGAGCCGGCGTTTGCTTTAGCTTTGATTATGTTTTTATTTGATTCGTTTTTCTAAGTAAACCGAAGCCCCGGGAACTTCGGGTGTGCAGAGCTTTCGCTCCGCGTTGCCGCTTCATATAAAAGGTGTGCACGTGGGCGTCAACATTCGGTCGGCCGTGTCCGAACGGGTCTGCCCGCTTTCATATAATGCGGCGGGTGGTGCAGGTGTTGCGGTGGTACAGGTGTTGCATTGGTGTTACGGGTGAAGCATTGGTGGTACATGGTGTTACATGCAACCGTTATACAGCGGCTTCGGCACGGAGCGGTGCGGTCAGTTTCAGGGCGAACCCCTTCCTGAGATGGCAAACACGTCCTTTGGCATAGAAGCGACTGCTTTGTTTCTCGGTTGCAACGCAAGTATACTTCAACTCTCATGCACAAATAACATGAACCGTTCCAGGAAATTTTCTAGGAATTTTTCCAGGAATCGTTCCGTGAATCGTGCAAACCGAAAACATCAAAAAGCGCGCGGCGCAACGGAAGCGTACGCGCGCTCCTGAAAAGCGGGTGGGGGAGGGGGGAGGGTGTTTGCCTGCCGGCGGGCCGCACCCCTGCAAAATCCGTGCATTATCGTAAGTGGGAATACGCCCCGGTCGGGAAAAAAACATTGATAACAAGCTGTACATATGGTATAAAAGTGCAGAAATAATCGGAGGTGCGCGATGATTGCGATTTATAAAAAGGAGATGCGGGCGTATTTTACGCAAATGCCCGGTTATGTTTTTTTGGCGATTTTTTTGCTGCTCGCGGGCGTCTTTTTTACGATTTTGAATGTGCGCGGAGCAAGCGGGAACTTTCATTTTGTGCTTGGCGAGATTACGATTTTCTTTTTCATTCTGATTCCGACCCTTACAATGCGCCTGTTTTCGGAAGAAGCGCGGCAAAAAACCGACCAACTTCTGTTTACAAGTCCGCTTACCGTTTCGGCGATTGTGCTTGGTAAATTTTTTGCCGCGCTGTCGCTTTTTTTGCTCGGAACGGCGGCGACGGTGATTCTGCCGGTGCTTTTGGGGCGGCACGGTGAGTTGCCGGTGAGTCAAATTGCGGGTACGTACGCGGGATTTTTCCTGTTGGGTGCGGCTTGTATTGCAATCGGTGTGCTGATTTCGGTGCTTACGGAGAATCAAATCGTCGCCGCTGTGGGAACGATGGCGGCTGTTTTTGTGATGTTCATTATGGAGGCAATCGCCTTGGCAATGCCGACTTCCGGGGCGGCGTCGCTTGTTTTTGCGGGTCTTGTAATCGCGGCGGTGGCCGGCATTTGGTACAACTCAACGCGTAAGGTTTGGGCGGCGATTATTGCCGGCGCGGTCGGAATCGCTGCTGCCGGCGGACTTTTTCTGCTGAACTCCGCGCTGTTCGACGGTCTGATTGTGCGCGTGTTGCTGTGGTTTTCGTTGTTTGCGCGATTCGGTTCGTTTACTCGCGGCGTGTTGAGCTTTAGCGACATTGTATACTATGTGTCCTTTGTCGCGCTGTTTTTGTATTTTACCGTAAACGTAATTGAAAAACGGAGGTGGCGGTAAGATGTTCGATAAACGCTTTTTGTACGGTACTTTTTCAACGGCAATGATGCTTTTTGCAGCAGTAATTTTTGTTCTTGTGAACCTGCTTGCAGGGGAATTTAATTTTTCGCGGGATTTAACCGCCGAGCAAATTTTTTCGCTTTCCGATGACAGCCGCGAGTTTCTCGCGGGGCTTGAGGACGACGTTACAATCACTTTCATCGCTCACGTCGGGCGTGAGCACGAAATGTTTTTGGGCAGCATCATCAGCGGGCTTTTGGAAGAATACACGGCCGCATCGCCGCGAATCCGCACGGAACAGCGCGACCCGTTGTTGAATCCCGCGCTGATTCATCGCTTTGCAGCGGAATCCGGCGTTGCGGGCGGCATTATCGAAAATACCGTCGTTGTACAAAGCGACGCCGAAATTCGTGTAATTCTTCCCCACGAAATGCTCGTGATTCAGGGTGACCGTCTGAATATTAACGTCGAGCGCGAAATTACTCGCGCAATCGAACACGTCACACAAGGCTCGGCGGGCGTGATTTATTATGTAATCGGCAGCGGAGAGCCGTCGTTGCCGCCGGAATTTATCGCGTTCTTAGAGAGCGAAAATTACACGATGCGTGAAGTTAATCTTGTTGCGCATGATGTGCCGGACGATGCAGACATCTTGTTTATTCCGATGCCCTCGCGGGATTGGACGGAAATTAAAGCCGGGCGTGTGCGCGATTTTCTTGCCGGCGAGGGCAGTGCGTTTTTCGCGCTTGATTACATGCACGAGCCGATGCCGCATCTCGCCGCCGTTCTGGACGCATACGGGCTTGCGCACACGGGGCGATTTATTTTTGAGGACGACGCGCAAAATTTGTTAGACTTGCGGATGCTCGGAATGCCGATTTTTGTGCTGCCGGAGCCGGCCGCGCACGAAATTACGCAAACTTTGCTTGCCCACGATTTCGTCAACGTTTTGCCGTTTTTCCCCGCCGAAATCCGGATACAACCCGTACGTCGCACGACCCTTACAATTGAGCCGCTTTGGACGACTTCGCGAGCCGCCCGCGCATACGAAATTGACGACGATTTGATGGGGCAACCGCCCGAGCAATCAAATGAAGCACCGTTTCCGCTTGCCGTGGCCGTCACCGACCGCATTTTTTTGGGCGGCAACGAATATTTCACGCGAATTGTTGCAACAAGTAATATCGAATTTATCGGGCCGCTTTACGCCGCAAATTTCGGCGAAGGCAATTGGCATTTTGTATTGAATTCCCTGCGCTGGATGAGCGACGAGCCGCCTGCCGTATGGATTCCGTCGCGCGTTCCGCCGGGCCACTCGCCCGTTTTCATCGACGATTCCGCCGCAAACATGATTGGCATTGCGGCAATGGCGGGGATTCCGCTTTTATGTATCGCGCTCGGCGCGGCGGTGTGGCTGAAAAGGCGATTCGGATAAGATTAGGATATATAACTTTTGGGGCTTCGCCCCGGGATGCATGGACTTGTATATAGCGAACGCACTTGAGAAGCCCGTTCGCTATATACGCAGTCTTTCGCAAACTTACAATGTAATCAAAGCCGTCCGAGGGCTTTTTTTTATTCTTGGGCATAATATTCATTACAATATAAAATTAAGCAGGCGAATATCGTGAAAAAATATTTTTATAAATTTCTTGCTTGTATTGCTTCTCGCTGTTACCATGGTGACGATAATACAGGTTACGGGGAGATATATAAAATGAGCGACATGGACGGAGCAATTAAATACGGAGAGGTTGATAGCGTCGATTTTGCTATATACCTCAACAAAAAAGCAAAGGAACAGAAGCAACAGGTAAATGTAACCAAACTTCAAAAATGGCTTTATATTTGCTATGGCCTTCATTTAGCACTCCATGAAAGCCAACTGTTCGCAGAAAGACCAAAAACATGGGATTACGGTCCCGCTTTCCCGCGAGTTCATAAAACCCAAAAGAAAAATAACGACACGTTGGATACTCTTTTGGATAAAATAGACGTACAAGCATTTAGCCAATACGACAAGTTAATAAATACCGTTCTTAAGTATTTCGGTGGGTGGACGGCGCAAAAACTTGTAGACTGGACACACAGACCGGGAACTGCATGGCATAAGAGGATAAAAATGGGGGAGAGGTATGAACCCATGGACAATTACGACATATTGTTGGATTTCAAAGGTTTGGTGCTTGATGAATAAGGACAAAGACTTTTACACGATTGATGACGAAAAGATTGGGTCTTTACACATTGAGGCCGACCCGGACACTGACCCGAAGTTTGCCCCCTCTAATCCGCTTGACCCTGTTGCAGATTCCTACGCCGACCCTGACTTTAAACGCGAAGAAGCTCGCAAAAATGCGAAACACAAAAATGTCTTGTTTTTTCATAAAGCCCTGCCGATTATCACGGTAATACTTTTACTGATGTTGGCATCTGTTGTGTTCGTTATCCTACCTTTTTCCGAGATTGAGTTGGAGTTTGACTCTGTTTTGAGTTTTATGCAGGAATACAACCGCGCATTTGTGGCATCAACAAACACGATTTTCATTGCATTAGCAACAATTATCGTCTCAGACCTTTTGCGGCGGTTTTATGGGTATATTAAGAAAAACATACAAGATTCTGATGTTTTTTGATGATTTAAATTGACATCGCGTGCGTGCTGCTAAAAAATAAACTCCTCTGTCCCCGGGAATCCGTTCACATATTGCCGCACGCTCCCTCGACGCCGAAGCAGTTTCCGGTAACAAAAAAACCTATCGGTAGCTATACGGCTACCGATAGGTTTTTACTTGCTCCGAGAAGTATATCCGGCTTCGAGGGAACGCGCCGCCGCCGACTATTGCCCCCGGCTTTCAAAGTGCGCTTGGCGCACTAACGCGGAATTTCTTCCATTACATATGCCTCAACTTTGTCGCCCTCTTTAATGTCGCTGTAATTTTTAAACGTCATGCCGCAGTCGTATCCGGAAGCGACTTCTTTTGCGTCGTCCTTGAAGCGACGGAGCGCGTCGAGATGCCCGTCGTAAATTACGCGACCGTCACGCACAATGCGAACCTGCGAGTTTCGTGTAATTTTGCCCTCGGTGACGTGGCAACCGCCGATTGTTCCGATACCGGACGCCTTGAAAATTTGGCGAATTTCCGCGTGTCCGAGAACTTTTTCAGCAAATTCGGGGTCGAGCATACCTTTCATTGCGGCCTCGATGTCGTCGATGGCGGAGTAAATCACGCTGTACAAGCGAACATCAACGCTTTCGTTTTCCGCCACAGATTTCGCGGCGGCGTCGGGACGAACGTTAAAGCCCAAAATGATTGCGTTGGACGCGCTTGCAAGCATCACGTCGGATTCGGTAATCGCGCCCACGCCGGTATGAATTATGCGTACGCGAACGGATTCGTTCGTGAGTTTTTCCAAACTGCCGCGCAATGCCTCAACCGAACCCTGCACGTCGGCCTTTACGACGATATTCAAATCCTTGACCTGACCGGCCTGAATTTGGTTGAACAAATCGTCGAGTGAAACCTTGCCCTGCGGAACTTTTATCATGCCGATGCGACCTTTTGCAACAACTGATTCGGCGAGTTGACGCGCTTGCCGCTCGTTTGTTGCGGCGTAAAGAATGTCGCCGGTGGAGGGGACATCAACAAGCCCGGTAATTTCAACCGTGCGCGACGGCCCGGCTTCTTTTACGTTTTTGCCGCGTGAATTGACCATCGCGCGAACTTTTCCGAAGCACGCCCCGGCAACAACCGGGTCGCCGACATGAAGCGTTCCCTCCTGCACCAAAATCGTAGCAACAGGCCCGCGCCCTTTGTCCAACTTCGCTTCGATAATGCTTCCGCGAGCGGGCTTGTTCGGGTTTGCTTTCAATTCCTTCATTTCGGCCACAATTAAAATCATTTCCAAAAGCTGCTCGATGCCGGTTTTTGCGCGCGCGGATACGGGAACGGTAATCGTTTGCCCGCCCCAGTCTTCGGGCTGAAGCCCGTGTTCCGTGAGCTGCTGCTTAACTTTATCGGGATTCGCGTCGGGCTTATCCATCATCGTGATAGCAACGATAATATCAACGCCGGCGGCTTTTGCGTGGTTGATTGCCTCAATTGTTTGCGGCATAACGCCGTCGTCCGCCGCAACAACAAGAATTGCGATGTCGGTGATTTGCGCGCCGCGCATACGCATTGCGGTGAACGCTTCGTGACCGGGCGTATCGAGGAAAGTCACGCGCTTGTTTTCATTATCCTTGAGGCGCACACTGTACGCGCCGATATGCTGCGTTATGCCGCCGGACTCCGACTGCTGAACATTCGATTGGCGAATTACGTCCAAGAGCGACGTTTTTCCGTGGTCAACGTGACCCATTACAACAACAACGGGCGGACGCGACACAAGCGAACTTTCGTCGTCGGGGGCTTGCGCAAAGGCTTCTTCGAAAACGTCAACTTCAACGTACTCGTCAACCAACACGCCGAATGCTTCCGCAACCATTGTTGCCGTTTCGAAGTCGATTGTTTGGTTTGCCGTTACCATCAAGCCGTTTTTCATCAGCACTTTGATAACGTCGGCGTTTGAGCGCAATAATTTTTCAGCCAAATCGCGCACGGTGATTTCCGGCGCGACGGTTATCATCGTAACCGTCGGACGAACAACGGGCTGAACGGGACGCTTTGCGGGGCGACCTCTGCCGCCTCTGCGGTCAGAACCGAAGCGACCCTCTTTGCTGAAAGTATCCTTTTGATTTTTGCGGGTGTTTGCTTGTTGCGTTTTGTTCCATTGTTGACGCTTATCGTCCTTCGTCGGCTCGGATTTTTTGACCTCGCCGGGTGCGCCGGGACGACCGGGAGCTCCGCCCGGACGCGGTGCAAAACCACCACCACCGGGACGCCCTCCGGGACCTCCGCCCGGGCGCGGCGAGAATCCGCCACCACCGGGACGCCCTCCGGGGCCACCGCCCGGACGCGGCGAGAACCCACCACCGGGACGCCCTCCGGGACCTCCGCCCGGACGCGGCGCATAACCGCCTTGTCCCTGCGGTCTGGGAGGCCTGTCGCCTTGCGGGCGAGGAGAATAACCGCCTTGCCCCTGCGGTCGGGGCGGTCTGTCGCCTTGCGGACGCGGAGAATAACCGCCTTGCCCCTGCGGTCGGGGAGGTCTGTCGCCTTGCGGACGCGGCGTATAACCGCCCTGACCCTGCGGTCGGGGAGACCTGTCGCCTTGCGGACGAGGCGTATAACCGCCCTGACCCTGCGGTCGGGGCGGCCTGTCGCCTTGCGGACGCGGTTGGGATTGCTGCTGTTCGGGACGTTGCTCTGCCCCGGGTGATTTTATTTCAGCCGGTTGAGCCGGCGAATTTTCGGTAGGTTGAGGCGTTGCCGCAGATGCTGTCGCGGGAGATTCCGGACGCGGACGAGGCGGCAAGGGTTGCCCGTCCGGCCCGAGAGGACGCGGACGAGGCGGCAAAGGCTTCCCGTCCGGTCCGAGAGGACGCGGGCGAGGCGGCAAAGGTTGCCCGTCCGGCCCGAGAGGACGCGGACGAGGCGGCAAAGGTTGCCCGTCCGGCCCGAGAGGACGCGGACGCGGCGGCAAAGGCTTCCCATCCGGTCCGAGAGGACGCGGACGAGGCGGCAAAGGCTTCCCGTCCGGCCCGAGAGGACGCGGACGCGGCGGCAAAGGTTGCCCGTCCGGCCCGAGAGGACGCGGACGAGGCGGCAAAGGCTTCCCGTCCGGCCCGAGAGGGCGCGGGCGAGGCGGCAAAGGTTGCCCGTCCGGCCCGAGAGGACGCGGGCGCGGCACACGGGTCGGTTCGCCCCCCGGTGACGGCAGTGCTTCCTTCGCCGCCGGCGGCGGTGATGTTTTTGTCCCTTTCATGTCGGTTTTCAAGCGGGACACATCGGAATCGTCCAAAGAACTCATATGGTTCGAAACGGGCTTGCCGTAATCCTCCATTTTTTTGAGAATTTCTTTGCTGCTGATGTCAAGCTCTTTGGCTAATTCGTGGACGCGAGTTTTCGGCACTTTGCCACCTTACCTTTCAGAAATAATTTCACTGAGCTTTTCAAGGATTTCGTGAGAAACGGCACGCTTAAACGAACGTTCAAATCCTTTTTGTTTATGTGCTTTTTGAAGGCAGTCCGCGTTTGGGCAAACATACGCGCCCCTGCCCGGTGCCTTCAATGTTGTATCAATTGACAGCTCGCCGTTTTTGAAAACGACGCGCACCAACGACGATTTGTCCTTCATTTCGTAACATCCGACGCATCGTCGTAACGGATTATTTTTCATCCGGCGATTCCGCGACGGCTTCGTCATAGTATTCGTCGTCGTAATATTCGTCATAGTATTCATCATCGTAGTATTCGTCGTCATCGTAATACTCATCATCGTAGTATTCGTCGTCGTAATATTCCTGATGTTCGTCGGGTGCGGGGGTTTCTTCGACTTCGTAGAATTCCGCGTAGGCATTTTCCATTTGGGCGGCGGCGGCTTCATCTTCCGGCGAGGGCGGCAATTTTTCCGGCTCGGGGAATATTAAGAAGTCTGTGCCGCGAGCCTGCGCTTCGCTTTTTATGTCGATGCGCCAACCCGTAAGCCGCGCCGCAAGCCGCGCGTTTTGCCCCTCCTTGCCGATTGCAAGGGAAAGTTGATGGTCGGGGACGACGACGCGAGCTTCGTTTCCGACGGGACTGAGCGCGACGGTTACAACTTTGCTCGGACTCAGCGCGTTTGAAATAAACTTTGCGGGGTCGTCGTTCCAGAGAACGATGTCGATTTTTTCGCCGCGAAGCTCGGCACTGATAAAGTTTACGCGCTGACCGTTTTGCCCGACACACGAACCAATCGGGTCAACATGCGGATGACGGGTGTAAACCGCGATTTTACTGCGGTTTCCCGCCTCGCGCGAAACGGATTTTATTTCAACGATGCCGTCGATAATTTCCGGCACTTCTTGCTCGAAAAGTTGCTCCAAAAGCTCGGGGCAGGTGCGCGAAACATTTACAATCGGCCCTTTTGTGTTCTGCTTAACTTCGGTGACATACACTTTTACGCGGTCATTAAAATGGTACGGCTCGCGCGGAATTTGCTCGGACGGCATTAAAACCGCCTCTAATTTGCCCACGCTTAAAATGACGTTTCGGCGGTCGCGCCGCTGAACAATCGCTATGATAACTTTATGTTGTTTTTGGATGTACTCGTTGTAGAGAATTTCACGCTCGGCTTCACGGAATTTTTGCACAACAACCTGCTTTGCGTTTTGCGCGGCGATTCGCCCGAAATTGCTCGGCGTAACGTCGATTTCGATTGTTTCGCCGAGTTCGAGGTTTTTGGCGTCGTCCGGGGAAATTTCCATCCAAGGGTCTTCAACCGTTTCCGAAACGGTTTTTTGCGCAAAAACGGTATAAACGCCTGTTTCGCGGTTAAGAGAAACGCGGATATTTGCGTTCGGACTTGTATTAAGCTGCCTTTTGCAGGCGGCAACAAGCGAAGCCTCGATTGCTTCGAAGAGGATTTCCTTGTCGATGCCTTTTTCGTTAGAAACCTGCGCCAATGCTTCGATAAGTTCTCTGCCGTTGTCCATTTGCCGTTTCCTTTCGTTAAAACGTCACGTTACATGCCGCAACCTGTTTTGTGTCAAACTCGAATTTTTCGCCTTCGGTGTCGGTAATGTTGATTTTTTCGCTGCTGTAGGAATCTAACGTGCCGGTAAATTTTTTGCGTCCGTCTACCGGCGAATGCGGCGCGTAGAGCTTCAGAGTAACTTTTTGCCCGATATTGTCATCAAAATGTTTCGGTCGCGAAAGACGCCTGTCAACACCGGGTGAGCCGACCTGCAAACGATACGCACCTTCGATAGGGTCGTGTTCGTCCAGCACATCGCTTACCGCATGGCTTACGCGCTCGCAGTCGTTTAAATCCACACCGCCGTTTTTGTCGATAAATATGCGCAAAATGCGGCTTCCCGCTTCTTTAACCAGTTCAATTTCATACAACTCAACGCCGCAACTTTCCGCCACCGGCGTGATTATTTCCTCCAATTTTGCAAGCATAAAATTCCTTTCTGCATAAGAGAAGAGTGGGCGCGCACCCACTCTTCATCAGCTATTATATCATCATCCATAGTTTTCCGTAACAAGTTAGCACAAAATTTTCCCTTTTGCAAGGGTTTTTTTCGGGGAGATTCAAGTTTTCGGGGGCTTTGCCCCCGAACCCCCACGAACTTTTTGAAAAAAGTTCGACAAAAATTCAAAAATCGCGCATACGCGCGATTTTTGAATTTTTGCCCCGCTTTTTTTTAAAAGCGGGTGGGGTGTGGGGCGAAGCCCCGCAAAGATTAAAAATTCAAAGTCAACCGGTAGCCGATTGATTTCGCACATATCCTCCCGCGCACCCGCATAAATATAACTTGTCTACAACAGAGGGGAGCGGGATTTTTATGGAACACCACGGCTTAACCGCGAAGGAAGCGGCGGCTTCGGCGCAGCGTCACGGCACAAACGCGCTCACGAAAAAGCCGCGCGACGGCTTTTTTAAAAAATATTTGGCGAGCTTCGGCGACCCGATAATTCGTATTTTATTGCTCGCATTGGGAGTAAATTTAATTTTGATGTTCCGCGATGCAAATTGGTACGAAAGCGCGGGAATCGCCGTGGCGGTGCTTCTTGCCACGCTGATTTCAACTCTTTCCGAACACGGCAGCGAAGCCGCTTTTGAAAAATTGCAGGAAGAAGCCTCAAATATAAAATGCCGCGTGCGACGCGACGGGCGTGTTATTGAGCTTCCGGTTGACGAACTTGTTGCGGGCGATATTGTTTGCATCGGGGCAGGGGAGCGCGTTCCTGCCGACGGTCTGATTATTCACGGCGAAGTTGACGTTGACCAGTCTTCGCTCAACGGCGAAACAAAAGAAGCCCGAAAAACTCCGTCCGGCGGAAAGGTTCAGGGCGATTTGCTCGCCCCCGGCGAACTTTTTCGCGGAACGGTTGTTTGCGCCGGCGAAGGCATCATGCGCATCACCCGCGTCGGCGACGCTACATTTTACGGCCAGCTTGCGTCGGAAATTCAGGAAGCCACCATCGAAAGCCCCCTCAAAACCCGTCTTGCCGCGCTCGCAAAAATAATCAGCCGCTTCGGATACGCGGCGGCGGGATTCGTTGTTGCGGCAAATTTGTTCAACTCAATCGTGATTCAAAATCATTTCGACGCCGTGCTGATTTCCGCACATTTTTCGGATTTCACGCGCCTTTTCGGCGACTTTATGACCGCCGTTACCCTCGGCATAACCGTCATCGTAATGGCTGTTCCGGAAGGTTTGCCGATGATGATAACCGTCGTGCTTTCGGCAAATATGCGGCGAATGCTGCGCGATAATGTTCTTGTGCGCAAGCTCGTGGGGATTGAAACGTCCGGCTCGCTGAACATCCTCTTCACCGACAAAACCGGTACGCTCACGAAAGGTACGCTCGAAGTCGTGAATTTCATCTTCCCCGACGGGCGCGTTTCCGACGCAGACGCCTTTCGCAAGTCGCCGATGTTCAGCCGAATCGCGCTCAACTGCTTCTATAATAATTCCGCGCTTCTTGCGGCGAAAAAAATGCGCGCCACCGCAGTCGGCGGCAATTCCACCGACCGCGCTCTGCTTGAATACGTAAAAAATCACGCCGCAACCCTGCCGCTGTGCAAAAAAATTTACGCGAAGCCGTTCAATTCCTCCGATAAATTTTCAGTCGCCGCAATCGACGGCGAGGCTCGCGGGGTGCTGATTAAAGGCGCACCGGAAATTTTGCTGCCCGGCTGCAAGGTCGCGCCCTCCGCGACGCTGAAAGCCGCGCTGCAAGCCCGCGCCCGCGACGGGATGCGCCTGCTCGCATTTTGCGAAGCGGCTTCCGAGGCCGACGCCGTTGCCCGCAGAAATTTGAACCTGCTCGGTTTTATCGGCATTCGCGACGAAATTCGCCCCGAGGCTCGAAGCGCGTTGGAAGAAATTCACGGCGCGGGCGTTCAGGTTGTGATGGTTACCGGCGATAATCTCGACACTGCCGTGAGCGTTGCGGAGAAGTTAGGATTGCTTCCGGGGGGAGCTTTTGGAAAAGTTCCCCCCGGACTCCCCTCAAAACTTTCACGGGAAACCGCGCTTCGCGCGGTTTCCTATGAAGGGGTCAAGGGGTCAATGACCCCTTGCGGGGGTTCGGGGGCGGAGTCCCCGAGAGCGGCAGTATTAACATCGCAAGCCCTGCAAAAAATGAGCGACCCGGAAGTCAAAAAAATTCTGCCGGGATTGCGTGTGGTTGCGCGGGCGTTGCCGTCGGATAAAGGGCGGCTTGTGCGGCTTTCGCAATCAATGGGACTGGTTGCGGGAATGACCGGCGACGGCGTAAACGACGCGCCCGCGCTGAAAAAAGCGGATGTCGGATTTGTTATGGGCGACGGCACGGAAATCGCCAAAGAAGCCGGCGATATTGTGATTTTGGATAATAATTTCGCGTCGATTGTGAAATCGGTGCTGTACGGGCGAACGATTTTTAAAAGCATCAGGAAATTTTTAATTTTCCAGTTGACGATTAACTTGTGTGCGGTGGGAGTCAGCGTAATCGGGCCGTTTATCGGCGTTCCCGTGCCGGTTACGGTGATTCAAATGCTGTGGATAAATATGATTATGGATACGCTTGCGGGGCTTGCGTACGCCGGCGAAGCTCCGCTTGCGGAGTACATGCGCGAAAAACCCAAGCGTCGCGACGAGCCGATTATTAACCGATACATGTTCAGCCAGATTCTCGCGACCGGCGTTTACACCACGCTGATTAGCCTTTTGTTTTTCAAAGTACCGGCGGTGGCGGAATTTTTTCGCGGCGACGAACGATACCTGCTCACAGCGTTTTTCGCGCTGTTCATATTCGCCGGAGTGTTCAACAGCCTTAACGCTCGCACCAATCGCATAAATATTTTTGCGCACATCGGGCAGAACAAGGCGTTTATCGGCATCATGCTTGCGGTTTCGGTTATGCAAATTTTGCTGATTTACTTCGGCGGCGCGATTTTCCGCACAACCGGCCTGAATTTCGGAGAGCTTTCGTTTGTAATTTTGCTTGCATCCGGAGTAATTGTTTTCGACATCGCGCGGAAAATTTTCTTGCGGCTTAATAATCGCAAGGGATTTATTTAGGGTGTGTTCCCACATCCGCTAACGCCCGTCTTTTGGTCGATTTTGCGCCACTTTTCGTCAGTTTTTCCTTGCGTGCATCCTGCACGCTGCGTCCAAACTTCCTCAATTGACGCAAAATCGCCTCAAAATCCGCGCATTATCGTAAGTGGGAACACACCCTGGAAGTGTTGCGCGAGGCGAAAGAAATGCAAAAGCCTATCGGTAGCCAATCGGTTACCGATAGGTTTTATTTTTGCCTGTTTCCGTTCAGGTTACTTTTTTCGGAAAAAGTATCGTGTAACGCTCTTTACTTTCGGCGGGACGGGATATTACAATAAACTGAAAATCGCGCGAACGCGCGATTTTGTTAAAGTTTTTGCCCCGCTTTTTTCAAAAAGCGGGTGGGGTGCGGGGCGAAGCCCTGCGATTCATTGAAAAAATAATTTCCGGAGGGGTGCTTGAATTGAAAAATATGAGCCTGGCAAATGTGATAATGGCAATGCGGCGCGAAAAAGGCGTTACGCAAGACGAATTGGCAATTCATACAGGTGTGTCAAAAGGGTCGGTGTCGAAATGGGAGAACGGCAACACTTTGCCGGATATTATGCTTCTGCCGATTATTGCCGAATATTTCGGCATCACCATCGACCAACTTATGAATCACTCGCCGCAGTTATCGGAAGCGGAAATTGTGAAAATTTACACGTATCTGACGGAGGATTTTTCAAACAGACCGTTCGAAGCCGTGATTGCGGAGTGCGATACGGTGGTGAAGCGGCATTATACGTGCTTTTCGCTTGTGAGATACGTGGCGTTATTGTATATAAATCATGCCGGTATGGCGGAGTCGGACGAACGCAAGGCTGAAATATTTCAAAAGTCGATAAGTCTGTGCGAACATATTTTGCAAAACTGCCGAGATTCGAATCTTTTGCAACAGGCGGCGAATTTTCAGGCGATGTCGTACATGCATATCGGCAAACCCGAAAAAGTGCTTGAGTCTTTGTGCGACGAAAACAAAATGCCGTTGCAATACGGCGCGGGAAGCAGCGCGCTTGTAAGCCAAGCGCATCAATTGTTAGGGGACATGACAAAAGCAAACGAAGTCGAGCAAATTGAGTTGTATCAAAATATTATGACCGCTTTCGACGGTTTGCTTTCGTATTTGCGTCTTAATTTGGCCGATTACGAAACCGCAAAATCGGTTTACGACAGAGCCGAAAAAGTTGCGGAAATTTTCAATATGCGCGGGCTTAACCCAAATAATATGGCAATTTTATATACATTTGGTGCGCACATGTACAACGCCGCCGGAGAAAGCGAAAAAACTCTCGAAACGTTGGAAAAATACGTCGATGTTTGCATGAACGGATTTTTTCCGGTCGCGGCTCGCGGCGATGAGTTTTTCAACAGTGTGGACATTCTCCTCGGCGGACAATACGCGCCGCCGCGAAACGACGCGATTATAAAAGAAAGTATGCTGAACGACGGCATTCTCGACCCTGCGTTTTCCGCTCTGCACGACAGGGAAGAGTTTAAAAATCTGGTACAAAAAATGAGAGATTTCGCGGGAGGCGGGCAATGAAAAATAAAACTAACGTACTCACCGAAAAGCCCGAAAGGAGCTTTTGGCGGAAGCTCGGGAAAATTTTTTTGATTATCGCGGGGGTATATAGTAGGTTTTGCGCTTGTGTTTACGGCGGTGAATCAAATTATTTCGCTGAACGAGCTGAACGGCATTTTGCCGACCGGCGAACTTGTTGAAGTAAACGGAAAAATGATGCATGTTCGCTCGATGGGCGACGGCGAACAAATAATCGTAATTTTGCCCGGGTTGGGTACGCCGCTTCCTACGGAAAGTTTCGCGCCGCTTATGCGTGAGCTTTCCGTTGAGTACACCGTGGTGGCTGTCGAATATTTCGGCTTGGGTCATTCCGACCGAACCGACGCCCCGCGAACAAACGCCGCTTTCACGGAAGAAATTCGGTCGGCGTTAGCCGGAGCGGGGTTTGCGCCGCCGTTTATACTTATGCCGCATTCCGCGTCGGGCAGTTACGCCGAATATTTTGCCGTGCGGCATCCAGAAGAAATCGCCGCGTTGGTGTTGCTTGATACGATTCATACGCACGAGGTTCTTGAGCCGAATGTACCGGGCTTTGTTACGCATCTGAGCGGATTCAGCCAATTCGTAGGAAGCCCCGGGCTTCTCAGCCCTGTTTTAATGAGAGCCGAAGGCATAGTTCCCGAAAACGGCTTCACCCCGGAAGAAATACAAAACATTCGCCGGTTTATGAACCACTACGTCAACTCCACAACTATGAACCACGTGAGAATGTACATTACAAACATTCGCGAAGTTACGGAGTTGGATTTCCCGCAAGATATTCCTGTGCTTTCGATTCGCCCCACGCGCCCGAACCCCGGAAGCGCGATGACAATCGCAGAAAATAATATCGCCCACATGGAGCGATTCGGCGAAAACTCGCAAATGATAATTATTGAAGGAAATCACAGCATTCATATGGGCAATCACGTTGAGGTCAGAGAAGCGGTGAATGCGTTTTTTCGCACACGTGCATCTAATTCGCCCAATAACGGCTGATATTTTTCGAGAAACATTTCATCAATTCGGCGCAACTCGTCTTCGGTAATTAAACCTTCTCGGCACATTGTTCGGGCGATGGCGACAGTGCTTTGATAAAGCAGTTCTCTTTTGAAATGCTCGCTGCTCATCCTTCGGTTGCGCGGACGATATTTTTTCCGAAACGGTCGGCGATATAGCAAGCGTGCTTGCAAAATTTCCGACCTTTGTTGCCGTAGGCGGAAAAGTTCGTGCCGCAGAATGCGCAGATAAAATTATATACAGCCTTGCGGTTGAGTTTATTTGGGTTCGCCGCCCACCAATCTGCGCGACATTTATCCGCGCAGAATTTTTTTTGCTTTCTGCCGGCGATGATTTCTGTTTTTTGTCCGCATTGTTTGCAATATGTAATGTTCGCGCTGATTTTTTTCAGTTGATGCAGGTTGTTGCGTTGGCAATAGGATTTTATTGTATTCTTGGACAAGTCAAGCAAATCGGCAATTTCCGCGTAGCTTTTTCCGTCCTCGCGCATATTTTTTGCGATGTTTTTTTGTGCTGAAGTCATACAACACCCCCCTTGAGAAAGGTTATTCAGAGGGGGTTTGTCATATGCAGCGAGCGACCTTGGTACGTTCGCGATACGCCGCCTTGCAATTTTTGCGTCTTTGATATAGGCTGAGAAAAATTTTGCCAAAATGAAATTAAGGAGGTCGTATGAAAACAATTGCGATAGACAGCATCGACGCATTAAAATCGGCAATTGCCGAGGTCAGACAGGCGCAGGAAATTTTCGCGACGTACTCGCAGGAGCAAGTCGATAAAATTTTCAAAGCGGCCGCGCTTGCCGCGAATCACAAGCGGATTCCGCTTGCGAAACTGGCGGTTGAAGAAACGGGAATGGGCGTTGTTGAGGACAAGGTGATAAAAAATCATTACGCCGCCGAGTACATTTATAATGCCTACAAGAATACGAAAACTTGCGGCGTTGTTGAGGAAGATAAGCAGTTCGGCCTGCGCAAAATTGCCGAGCCGATGGGCGTAATTGCCGCCGTTATTCCTACAACTAACCCGACCTCTACGGCGATTTTTAAGGGGCTTCTCGCGCTTAAAACGCGCAACGGGATTGTTTTCGCGCCGCATCCGCGAGCAAAAAAATGTACCGCCGAAGCCGCGCGAATTGTATACGAAGCCGCCGTTAAAGCGGGTGCGCCCGAGGGGATTTTCGCGTGGATAACCGCGCCGTCGCTTGATATGTCAAACGAAGTTATGTTCCGCTCAGATTTAATTTTGGCAACGGGCGGGCCGGGCATGGTTAAAGCGGCGTATTCATCGTCGAAGCCGGCAATCGGCGTAGGTGCGGGAAATGTTCCGGCGTTGTTTCACGAGTCGATTGACATTCCGATGTCGGTTAATTCCGTAATTGTGTCCAAAACGTTTGACAACGGCATGATTTGCGCATCCGAGCAAAGTGTAATCGTTGACGCGAAAATTTACGCCGACGTGAAGGCGGAATTTACAAAGCGCGGCTGCCATATTTTAAGCGCGGACGAATGCGAAAAGGTTCGCAAAACAATCGTTGTAAACGGCGCGCTTAATGCGAAAATCGTTGGGCAAACCGCCGATGCAATCGCAAAAATTGCGGGAATCAGCGTCCCCGAGCATACGAAAATTCTCATAGGCGAGGTTGAATCGGTGGAGTTCGAAGAGGAATTTTCACACGAAAAACTCTCGCCTGTTTTGGCTATGTACAAATACGAAACCTTCGACGAGGGCATCGCGAAGGCGGACCGCCTCATTAAAGACGGCGGCTACGGTCACACCGCCGCAATTTATATCAACACAACAACCGCCAAAGCCGACCTCGCCGCTTTCGAAAATGCCATGAAAGCCTGCCGAATTGTCGTAAATACGCCGTCGTCGCACGGTGCAATCGGCGATTTGTACAATTTCAAACTTGCGCCGTCGCTTACACTGGGGTGCGGCTCGTGGGGCGGCAACTCCACAAGCGACAACGTCGGCGTGATGAATCTTTTAAACATTAAATGCGTGGCGGAACGGAGGGAAAATATGTTGTGGTTCAGAACGCCCGAGAAGGTGTATTTCAAAAAAGGCTCGCTTAAAGTCGCGCTTTGCGAATTAAAAGACGTTTACGACAAGAAAAAAGTTTTCATCGTAACCGACGAATTTTTGTACAAAAATAATTACACCCGCGTGCTTGAAAGTTCGCTTGATGAACTGGGTATTCGTCACACAACATTTTTTAACGTCGAGCCGGACCCCACGCTTAACTGCGCAATTGCCGGCGCGAAAGCCATGCGCGAATTTGAACCGGATTGCATTGTCGCATTCGGCGGCGGTTCCCCGATGGATGCGGCAAAAATCATGTGGGTGCTGTACGAGCATCCCGACGCGGACTTCCACGACCTCGCCATGCGCTTCATGGATATTCGCAAGCGCGTATCGCCGTTTCCGAAAATGGGCGCGAAGGCGAATTTTATTGCAATTCCCACAACTGCCGGCACGGGCAGCGAAGTTACGCCTTTTGCGGTTATCACCGACGACGAAACCGGCATAAAATATCCGCTCGCCGACTATGAACTTCTGCCGAACGTCGCAATCGTTGACATTGACTATATGATGGATATGCCGCCGTCGCTTACGGCCGCGTCGGGCATTGACGTGCTTACGCACTCGCTCGAAGCGTATGCGTCGATGCTTGCATCCGATTACACCGACGGCCTTGCGCTTACGGCAATCAAATCCGTGTTCAAGTATCTGCCGGTCGCTTACGCCGACGGCAAAAATGAAGAAGCCCGCGAAAAAATGGCAAACGCTTCGACGATTGCCGGCATGGCGTTCGCAAACGCATTTTTGGGCATATGCCACTCGATGGCGCACAAATTGGGCGCGGCATTTCATTTGCCCCACGGCGTTGCAAACGCGCTTCTTATAAATGAAGTGATTCGCTTCAACGCCACGGATAACCCGCGTAAAATGGGTACGTTTTCGCAGTACAAATATCCGCAGGCCACCGAGCGTTACGCGGAAATCGCGTCGTTCGCCGGGCTTGGCGGAAACAACGATGCCGAAAAAACCGAGCGGCTCATCGAAAAAATTGAGGAACTCAAAAGCGCAATCGGAATAAAAAAATCGCTCCGCGATTATGATATCGCCGAAGCGGATTTTCTCGCCGCGCTTGACGACATGGTTGAACAAGCATTTGACGACCAATGCACCGGCGCGAATCCGCGTTATCCGCTCATGGAAGAAATGCGCGAAATGTATTTGAATATTTATTACGGGAAGGAGCGTTCGAAATGACAGACATAAATTTGTCAAACGTAATCACGACCCGTTCGAACAAAACGATTTATCGCGACGGCGACAAGTGCATAAAGATGTTTCACAAGGGGTATTCGAAAGCGGACGTGCTTAACGAGGCGTTGAACCAAGCGCGTGTTGAGGAAACCGGGCTTAACGTGCCGCGCGTGCTTGAAGTTACCATGCGTGACGATTGTTGGATGATTGTTTACGATTATATCGAGGGCAAAACGCTTTCGGAGCTGATTGCGGAAAACCCCGCCGACAAAGAAAAATATATCGCTCGCTTGGTTGACATTCAGCTTGAAATTCACAGCAAGCGGTGTCCGCTTTTGACGAACCACAGGGATAAAATGTTCCGCAAAATTTCGCTGTCCGATTTCGACCCCATGACGAAGTACGAGCTGCAAACCCATCTTAACGGAATGCCGCGTCATAACAAGGTTTGCCACGGCGATTTTCGCCCGTCGAACGTGATTATCACCCCCGATGACCAACATTACATTATCGACTGGGCGCATGTTACAAAGGGCAACGCCTCCGCCGATGTTGCCCGCACGTATCTGATTTATTTGCTCACGAACCGCAAAGAAGAAGGCGAATTCTATTTGAAATGTTTTTGCACCAAAGCGGATACTCCGCGCGCTTACGTTGAACGCTGGATGCGCATTGTTGCGGCGTCGCAGAGCTTAAAGGGCAACAAGGACGAGCAGGAATTTTTGAGCCAAGTTGTTAATGTAGTGGAGTTTTGACAGGCGGGAAGCAAAAAGAGCAAGCTCAAGTGGCTTGCTCTTTTTGATTTGGTCGAATTTTCGCCGCTTTCCTTCTGATATGTTTTATCGTACACTACGTTTACGAACGATTGCGCATTTTTGCACAAGAGGCAAGTGACGAGATACTTTCCGGAGTCGCTCCGGAAATTTTCCAAGAAAAATTCCCGGAACGGTTCTTAAGACATTGCATTCGGCTTGCGATATACTTGCCATGCAACTGAGAAATTACGCAGTCGCTTCTATGCCAAAGGACGTGCTTGCCAACAGGTAATAATCGCAGGCTGAAACAATTGAGCGCGAGGCGAGAACCGGCGGCTTCAGGCCGGTTTTCGGCGAAGGGCGAAATGATTTCAGACGCGACTTATTACTCAGGAAGGGGTTCGCCCTGAAACTGACCGCACCGCTCCGTGCCGAAGCCGCTGTATAACGGTTGTATGTAACACCGCATCACCCGCCGCAATATATGGAGGGGGGCAGACGCATTCGGATTCGGCCGACCCGAATGTTGACGCCCGCGTGCACACCTTTCATACAGCGCGGCAACGCGGAGCGAAAGCTCCGCACACCCAAAGTTCCCGGGACTTCGGTTTACTTATAGCGAACGCCATTGAGAACCGTGAAGGCGAGTCGGGAAATCACGGGCTTCTGCGCGTTTTCCGACGAAGCCTGAACGGGCTTCTCAAGTGCGCTCGCGATAGAAAAAACAAATCAAACAAACCACATATAGCGAACGCCGGTACAATGCTCGGCGAAGGCGATTAGCGGAGTAATTTGATTTTGCGTTGTCCGAAAACGAGGCGGCGACCGAGGGCTTTAACCCGGTTCCCGGCGAAGTTTGAGGCTATGCAAAATACAGCATATAATTAGTAGCAGGCGTTCCCGTTTGTGCCTACAGGCGGGAACGCCCTTTTTCTTGCCCCTCATGCCTGCATACAGTATAATTACGTCCGAGGGGTGGTTTCGTTGGATTATGCAAAAGACAATCCGCACGACAAAAGACACAAGGAATTGCTTTCCAACAAGAAAAGTTTCCTTAGTCTGCTTAGGGATTGTGTTAAAGAACCTTGGGTCTATGAACTTGACGAGGACAGTATAGCTAAAACTAACAACAGCTTTATTCTGCAAGATTTTTCAGAGAAAGAAGCTGACATAGTATATGAAGCAACATTAGGTGTAAAGTCCCAGATTGAGGTGGCACGGTTCATCTAAAAAAACGTCGGGATTATCGCCCCAAGATTTGACAATGAATTGATAAGGTGTCATCCCCTTCAAAGTTTTTAGTCGTTTA
>Ga0123355_10004056_pt1 | contig 21227 bp, 18 predicted proteins | sample TergutEmb28metaG_3_FD_89872 | JGI IMG/M metagenome (GOLD analysis project Ga0123355, IMG submission 89872) | Embiratermes neotenicus P1 segment gut microbial communities from Petit-Saut dam, French Guiana - Emb289 P1 | ecosystem: Host-associated > Arthropoda: Insects > Digestive system > Gut ...
CCCTTATACCACTTCCCTTTCTTTATACCTTAACAAAATCCCCCCCCCAAACCCTCCAACCCCCCAGGTTCCCCCCCTTTAAACTTCCCCCCCCCCCCCCCCCCCCCCCTCCCTCTCTCTCCCTCTCTCTCTCTCTCTCTCTCTCTATATATATATATATATATATATCTATCTATCTATCTATCATATTACAATCTAAATGGTCATTGCGAACATGACTCACAAGAGCTACCATATAGTCGGTCAGCAGTTTTTTGTTTTGATTGACCCTTTCTTCTATGCCATCATGATTTACCTTTCACAGTCTGATATAAGTTTTAATAAAGTAACACACTTTCCTAGGTTGATTTATCTTCAGTTTGTTTTTTGTCTTTACGAAGTCACTTTTCTCCATGATGAAGCTCATGTTTTTGGTTAAATTTACTGGAAAATCTTGACATTTTTATGTTATGTTCTTCAAATTTTCTAACATTTCCCTGTCTTTGTTTGTTGGTGACCTGTACACAAGGTGAAAAGTCTACTTCCCCGCCCCCCAAGTGTTCTAGTGCCATTGTGATCCGTATGTTGATACATGCAGGTGACATTTTGTGATACAAAATTACTTTTTTCCTCACTGTGTGTTTCCTTTTTATTAGGGTGCGAAAGCACAATGCAAAGAATTGCTTTCTTTGCCATGACCTTTAATTTTAAAGAACTTTGTAGTGAAGGGACAAATTCTGGAAGTAACCAGTCTGACAAATTTTTTTGGCATTCCAATAAAAGTAAGTTTAATTCATGTTTACCTGAGGGATTACAGCAGGCAAGAATTGCTGTTCATTCTTTGCTTCTATTATAGCCAAGATCTGGATTTTGTTCACTGGAAACGGATTATTTGTTGGAAGCATTTTAAAATATAGGCCAGTTTTGTCACAGTTGTGTAGCTGTTCACATTATTTCTCTACACACATTGAGCTTCCTCCATAATGTTTTTTTCCAGCTGTCTGCCTGGCATGTACTAGCTGTGAAATCAGATACTCTTTCAGTAAACTCCTTGTGAAGAATCTTTACTTTTTCTTGTTGTATAAGATCTCCAGTTGTTGGCTTACTTTTTTCTCTGCTGTTTGAACCACAAAAATAACACTACCCACCTTCTAGTATTAATAAGTTTTCATCATCTTTGCATGATTTCAAGCTTCTGCCACAGTGTAAATGAGGTGTTTGCTCCTCTGGGATGTTATGCAGCATTGATTGGTAGTTAGTTACTGACATTTCAGGACTCCCTGTTGGTCCCACCTTCAAGAGTTGAGCAGTCTGGTCTCATGAAGATGGAACCGATAGGCTGTCTGGACTCTTGTAAGGTGGGACCAATTTTATCACCTTCTCTCCCTCCTCCTCCACTCCCTCTTTCCCTTTATCTCCAGTGCCTGTTTTTTCAAGCTGTTGACAGAACACTGCTTTTAAATGTGGTTTCTTTTCCCCTTTCAGTCACCAGCAATACCCTGACTGTCACCATACTCCTCTGCCACTTTCTGCATGGTTTGACTTTAGTTATGTAACATTCATAACACTTGAAGTTTATGTTCTATGGAAACAACCACTTTCTCTATTTTTTTTTATGTTTTGCTGACTGTGCATCCTGGCACAACTCTGGGTAAATGACCAGCTTAATGCACAATTACATTATATAATATGTTTATTATTATAATCCTCTTCACGTTTTGAGCAACTATGTGCTCATCATCATGAGGTCAGATTACATCAATACAGCATCTGGCATAGTATTCTCTGTAAGTGACCGTCCAGTGTGCTGGTTGAGAACCAGCACACCAGGCAGTCACTTACAGAGAATACTATACCAGATGCTGTATTAATGCAATTTGACCTCGTGATGATGAGCACAGAGTTACTGGAAACATGTAGAGGATTATAATAATAAACGCATTATATAACGTAATTGTGCATCAAGTTGGTCATTTACCCAGAGTTCCACTTTCTCTATGTTTTCATTTGATATGTTATTGAAAAAAGTCACTTTTATGAGAAATTAGAATCTTCTGTCAACAGTCTAGAGCAGCAACTGCACTCGTGTAATTGAAGCGCATAATGAAAGCACACAATAGGAACTGACAGGGCGTAAAGGTAAAGGTAAAGGTAAAGTGATCCCATTACAGGCCCTGTGTGGCCCAGAGGGTGGGTAGAAGTATACCTCTACTCTTCCATGACCGCGGCACTAGAAGGGGGTGAGTGGTCAGCAGCATGCCCTGGCCACACTTTACCCCTGGGAAAGACCCGGTACCCATTTTACAGGAGGCTGGGTGGGCCGCAGGGCTGGTCTGGATGGGCAGAAAATCTCGTCCCCATCGGGATTCGATCCCGGACCATCCAGCCCGTAGTCAGTCACTATGCTGACTGAGCTACCTGGCCCACAACTGACAGGGAGTACATTCATAAAATATAGACAATAAACACTGTAAACACATAAATGCGGGCAATGAAAATGTAGACCATGAATGTGGGGGTAGTGTAATTCATACCATTACATACTAAGTTGATTGTTGATAAGATATAATGATTGTTGTAAAATGAATGTTGATAAATGTAATGCAGTGTTCTGACCACATGGCACATCAGATAAAAAGGAAAGTTGGATAACCAATGGATGTATATTCAGGACTGTACTGTATATGGCAACAATTTTTAACCATATATTATAATAAGGTTTTCAGTTAAGTGGTTGGAGAAGTCATGGTTAAGACAAGTGAGTCCTTCACTTTTCCATGTGGGAATCACTTAACAAAGTTTTAGGAGTAACAAACCATCTGTGTCAAGAGATGCGTGTAGTAAACCAAAAATTAAAATGCCATGTAACACGGTTAAAATTTCATGAAGTCATGACATATCCATGACTCTTACATGGAATGAGATTTTTCACAATGTACTATAACTGTACAAAAACCACTGATGTGCATTAACTTTATTCAAGGTATGTACAGTATGGCCTTATTATATATCTACTTGTTTTAACTTCATATCTAATCATCATCATCCTTAGGTAAAATGTAGGCTTTCTCACCCAACTACTGTTTTTACCACTAATACATTTAAGTAAAATCATATTATTAGTTTTATAGACATGCTTGATGTTCAAAACATCAACACTAACAAAGTTTATAGTTTAAAACCTTGTACCTTGGATATGTGTAATCTCAATTGTTCTGTTTGGACAACTGGATATGGTTAGTATGTTTATGTTGTTAAATTCTATTGTACAAATTTTAAAAGAATTTTAGTTGAAGACAACTAATCTCAGTGATAAGTGTTGATTAACATCCAACAAGTTTATTATTATACTGTTCAGGGTCAAGTATTTTGCTGTAATGTGTTAATATGTTTGGTAATGTGTGTTATGTGATGCAGAAATATTTTGGATGATTCGTACCTAATTCTTTCATTTATAATAGTTTTATGAACATTTATTGTCATATTTACATAATGTACACTTCCTCGTGTCTACTTTTCATTAAGAAGTATTGAGAATACATTACTTTTTTAATGTCCTTGTATGCTGTGAAGTCACAAAACACAAGCACAGGGATCTGTTGATATTCATGAGCAGGTAGCCAGGCATAGATGGTTAGAGCAGAAGGAAAAGAGATAACATTAAATTACAAGCATACAGTTTAATTTAGAGTATTTGTTAGATATCATTAATAATTATTTTTTAAATTACAGAATCACATTTTAAGCCAGTTTTACAGTTTTGGGGGATCTGATTTGCTTTACTGGTGTCATGAAAACCCCAGACTAGAAGAGCTTGGGAACCAGTGATCTAGACAAGTGTTTCCCAAACTTTTTTTTTTCTTCAGGGCACTTTGATTTTGAAAATGCTCGACAGATAAACAGAGCAATGAGAGTATGGGCCTTTATTCAAAAGTAAGTGCAGGGTAACACATCAGTGTTAGTCAAATGTATTGTGACTTTTCATTTTGCAAACTGTAAGCTCAGTAATTTCTTGGGATTCCATTTTTTTTAATCTCTCATATAAGAAGTTTGTGATCTACAATTATTTTAGATTAATTGGTAATCTTATGAACTTTACTAAAAAATGTCCCTTCCCTCTTCTCTTGCCCATTGATACAAGAAATTATAACCAGATATTTTCTTCTGCATTGATAGTAATTTAGTTTTATCAACCTGTAGAAGGGGCTTGCTTAGTAATAGTAAGTGTCTGTTTTTATAGCTGATCTCTCTAGAGAGCATTGTGGAATTGGGGAAGTCACGTGATCGCGTAAGGCAGAATGATCACATGCGAGCACAAGCATTCTCTGTATTCTCTCAGTGCCGGCGCATGCTTACGCACACATCCAACGTCAAGGCACTCACTGGCTTTGGTACTGCTGCCATGGCTGATCTCTTCCTCAAAAGCAAAGATGTATGTATAATGCTGTATTGTATGTTTTAAAATCCTTTGTAAAAGTGGTGTGTTGCATTTTTTCCCTAATTGGTGTAAGTGTTCCAATTGTTTAGAATGAAAAGAAAAGTATTTGTATGTACTATACTGTCTAATTCCTTTCTTCATCCTGTTATGTACATGTGAACTGCCATTATCTCTGAGTAGGAAGAGTGAAATTACAGTTTAGTTTTAAACATTCTTGTTTTATTAGAGTTGTTATAAAGGTTATTTAAGAGCAGGATGGTGTAGGCAGTAGAGTGACTGGGCTACTGGCTGGACATCCAAAGAATTATGGTACTGTACCTCCAGTTCCCCTTATATACACAGGGATCACTGTCCTTGCAGTGTTATACGCTGTACCAGCTGGTACACAAAGTTAAGGGAGGTATCTGCTATCAAAATTCTGTATGCAACTGAACTTTGTATCATGTTTCTTTCAAATAATTGTCCTTGGTAGTTAACATCAAGCTCAATGATTTTGCTATCATTGGAACTGTGTGTGACTTTTCTGTCATGGTATTTTTAACCTTTGTCGTATGTGAACAGGAGATGTAAGTACCCCATAATATGACACTGACAGACAAATTGTAAGTACAGGATATTAAATAGAGTGAGATTATGTGAGCAGTCAGTTGAGTCCTTGAACCATTTTCCTTTTCAGATGACACATGGCAGCTCTGCATGAATAGCGAAGTTTAGCTGTGTTTTTATTTCTGGTTTATCGGTGTAACTCTTCAGTGTTTAGATAGAAACTGATTGACCATCTTGAAAGAGCATGGTATCTGCATTGTTGTTCATTTATAAGACATACGACCAGTTTAGTCCATTTTTAAATGGGAGGTTTCACGCTTCCACCACAATCTAAATGAAGTCTCTGCTTCTGGATTGTTATGCAGAGTATGTTCGTAGTTGTGTACCAGTGTTTTGGGACAGCCTGTTTATCCCACAGCTCCATTAAACAACTACAAACATATGCTGCATAACTATCCAAAAGAGCGAAGGCTCCAGTTATGAATGTTTTTAAATGTGTGTATATTGGAAGAGACAAAAAAAATGACTTGGAATCCATAAGCGAATAACTGATTACCTTTTATCAAGACTTGCAAGAGCCTGTTACTGGACCATGTCCTGAGCATATGCATTGTCATTTTTGTATAAAAATGTGTCTGTAATTTGTAGGAAACAGTCTATGTGGTTGTAGAAGTTACTGGTAAAAGATGGACACCTTAGGTTCCAGAAAGTTGAATGTTAACAAAAGTAATACACAGAGTCTATAATTCTTGCATTTAGTTGGAAGAATAAGAAGAGCTTTCATGTCTGTATAAAGAACACAGCATAAACATGTAGAAATTATGTTATACTTTGCTACTTTTTTTTTGTGGTGGGGGTGCAGATTTTCCATTCCTTTGTGTAATATAAAGAAATTAAAACTGGATGACTGAAAAAGAGAGAGAGCAGGAACCTGCATTCAGAAAACATCACATGACACTTTCATCTGTTGTTCATGGTATACTTGTGAGTAACCTCACCTGATTTTGTTGCAGGAGAAGAATCGAGCTCCTTATCGGCTGTATACACCTCCCTATGTTTTGGCTCCCGTAAAGGAGAAAACAGAGTCTGGGGAATCATTTGGTCAGTGCAGCAGTGAGCAGTGTTCTGTCCTGTATGTTGGCTACTGTCTGTCCGAAGATCAGCGATGGCTGTTGGCTGTTGCGACGGATGAGCGCGGTGAAATATTTGAGACATCAACTATTAATATTGACATTCCCAATCGTAGCCGAAGGAAGAAGGCGTCAGCCAGGCGTGTTGGACTACAAAAATTGATGGATTTTATCTTGGGTGTGATGTCACAAAGTGTTCGACCTTGGAGGCTTGTTGTGGGTCGTATCGGCAGAATAGGACATGGGGAGCTGAAAGGTGAAGCGTTACACACTTAAGTAGTATTCTGATATGTCAATTTTCAGATAAGTTTAATTCTTAACATGATGTAATTCAGACTTTTATAATTACATATTAGTGGATGCATGTGTGTTTTATGTAGTGTCAAACAAACTATCCATATACAGCTTTGAAATAAAGGCATGTGAATGGAGACTTGACTGTACTTCCTGTCAGAGGACTTTTGTCCTAACTGCATTAGTGTTGTATTGTGTCTAGCTAAGAAACTCGTTGATCATATCTTGTTGCAGTGTATTATGAGTTAATGTTAGTGTACCATTTGTTTGTAGGATGGAGTTGGCTTCTCAGTCGTAAATCCCTACTGAAGGCTTCAAAGCATTTGAAAGAGATTTGTGAGCAGTGTAGTCTCATGTACCCCAACGATGTTCCATGTGTGTTGAGTGCGTGTCTTGTGTCACTGGAGCCTGATTCAGCACTCCGACTGATGCCTGATCAGTTCACACCAGATGAGAGGTTTAGCCAGACATCTGTCAACTGCCAGCTCTCAACACCTCATGATGTGTCTTGTACTCATATCCTGGTGTTTCCCACATCTGCTACAAGTCAGGTAAGTCAATGAACACACACTGTCATCCATTTTTCAGAATAATGTTTCTAACAAAACCATGTTTATTCTGAGTACTACAAAGAACCAAAGTGTTTACGTAGAATTAATTAAGTGGGTTTGAATTACCTGATTTTGGTACCAGATATCGCTATTTAATTTGTGTAGTTCATATTCTAAATGTGAGCAGTGTTATGTTTGTGATAGTAGAGGCATGTGTGAGAACCAAGTGTGAAATCTTCAGATGCGGTTTATTTTCACTCTGGGAACTCTTTGCAAAGGATGGTTATGGATCAGGCCATGTCAAATCATCATAACTCAGACAGGGGGCTTAAAATGTTACTGTGCAGTAGATTTTGATTCCTGTGTTACACTTGCTTTCTACCTTTACCATGTATTATTCCACCACCATTTATTGAGCTTCTTGGCCAGTGTCTTGCTTTAGAACAAAAATAATTTTTATTGCTATTCTAATGGATCATCTGCCACATACGAAAGCAGGAACCTCATGACCAGCCTGGGATGTAGTTTTTGGTTTTGTATTGCATTAATTTATGTATCTTGCATTACTAATTTATTGTTACATCACAGCAGGCCACATGCTGTGTTCTTTAATTCCCCATCAGTAATTACTGATAGAAACCCCTACTTTATGAACTCTGCTTGATACTTTTTTTTTTTTCCTTATGGTGGTTTCACCATATTCATGTTATACTACCTACAGTGTATTGCGAGTACATTACTTACATTGCATAAAATACAGTTATTTGTCAAAAGGGCAACCAGTAATGTTTAGAAACTAATTCCATTTTTGTGACATATAAGTCATTGTCAGGATAAATGAGCTGAACTACATTTCAACCAAAAGTTTCCGGCCTGACCAACTTTTTAAGTTGACAGAAATAAAACAACTGTGCTGTTTTTCGATTTAGTCTCCCTTTATTTCAACACACTTTTCACATCTGTGAACTAGTAACTCTTTGCCCTTCAAAAAGTACTATGGTTCTTTATCTGCAAAATGTTCCATCACAGCAGTTTTGACCTCCTCATCATTATCAAATTTTTTACCCCGGAGATCTTTCTTTAGTTTGGAGAAGAGGTAATAATCACTGGGTGCCAGATCTGGGCTGTAGGGTGGGTGCTCGATCTCCTTGAAGTCACATTCCTTCACTGCAGCCTTGGCAACAGCCACCTTGTGGACTGGAGCGTTGTCTTGGAGCAGACAAACTCCATGGCTCAACATTCCTCGCCTCTTCTGCTTGACAGCATCGCATAATTTGTGCAAAAGTGAAGCATAATAAGCAGCGTTTACAGTGGTGTTCCTTTCTTTGAAATCAATCAACAAAATTCCTGTGCAGTCCCAGAAGATTGTTGCCATGATCTTCTTGGCAGACTGAGTGACCTAGGCCTTTCTCGGCAGTGCTTCGCCTGGTTTGTACCATTACATTAATTCCCTTTTTGATAAAGGATCATAATAAAGGATCACAGTTTCATCCCCTGTGACAGTTTATTCCAGTACGTGCTTTTGATGGCCACGGTAAAGCTCCAAAATCTTCTGACAACATGTCAAATTATGCTCCTTCAGAATTGAAGAAAGAAGTTTGGGCACCCATCTTGCACTGACTTCCTTTGTGTGAAGATGTTCGTGGATGATCCTAATGATGGTGGTTTTAGGAATTTCCAGTCTTACGGAGATTTACTTAAGCGTTAGCTGCCTGTCACTTAGTAATTTCTCTTCAATACGCCTGATGTTTTCTTCAGTCACCACCTCCACAGGCGAACCTTCAGGAGGCTCATCTTCAACACTGTTTCTCCCAAGGTGAAACTGTTTATCCCATTCCTTTACTGTGGAATACGAAGGAGAAGCCTCACCATAAATGCCTTCCAAGCGTTGTTTGATAGCAGCTGGCGCAAGCCCCTCTTTGCTGAGGAATTTGATTACTACGCAGTACTCGACTTTCGACATTGCAGTAGCTCAGCACGTGTCCTACTGGCACGAGTGCCTCCAGCATACTGGAGCACGTAGCCACCTGAAACTGATACATTAACCTCACCATAGATGGCGCTATATATCTCTCGCAGCATTTTCCATTTGGTGCGGCTTTTGTATGTCAGGCGGGAAACTTTTGGACCCTACCACTTATATGTAATGTGTATATTACAGCTTGATTGTGGGTGGGAGCAAGAAGGGAGTGAGGTCAGTATGAAGACTGTGTTGATGTCTACTTTTTTGCCCCCTGGCTTTCCTTGTGCTCAATGCAGATGAAGTTATGAAGCTGGGAAAGCTGCACAAAAAAGATAGTGACTAAAGGAATGAAATGCATTGGACAGATGAGTCATACTGTCAAGACCAGAGTTAATAAATACTGCTCTCCCCCCACCTGTGTAATCCAGAGAAGTTAGCAATGGTGGAACACAGGCACTGACCTGGCATCATCAGAACCTGCTTACTAACACCAGCCTCCTGACCCCACTGGGGTCTGAGTGACCACTTTCATTTCAACTTTCATACATAACTTTCAGCATCCTTACCTACTCACTTTGACTCTGAAGATGGAAGCAGTAATCTTGGTATCCTGGAGTGAGTGTGAACAGTGTTATAAAAGGTTGATTTGATATGCTTATGAATGATTTACCTGTATAGCCTGCTTTTTTGGGTGTAGTGGTGGTTTTCTTTATCATTTATTGTTCAGCCTTTAAATCCCAATGTATCCACTGATGACCCACGTTATTTTCATTTTAAATGCCTGTACCTGCACAGGCAGTGTTTTACCTTTCAGCAGTGAAGATTTACATTTAATGGAATGTGGGCTGCCCATTTGGCTGACAAAGTTGAAGAGTATGTGCTGATCCTGGTGTGTAGCATGTTCTGGCATTACAGAGTGCTGTGGATATATCTTATCTTGAAGTCCTGTGTGTAGGCTGCTGAAGTTTTCAGCCCCAAATTGTCCATGAATGGGTGGGAGATTGATGCGCAGTGATAGATGGGCTAAATATTATGCCGAGTCAAAATTCTGCTGATCAGCTAAACAACCTGTATGCTTTGTTTTCAGTCCTCTCAGACAGCATTCCAGGAGCAGCACATCAATGGTCCAGATCTTGGGGATGATGAGTTGTTCTCAGCCCTGAATGATGATATGCCAGAAGGAATAGAGGGCATGCAAGACTTCAATGATATATTTTCATGGCCTGAAACAGGGCCTGGTGGTACTCAGAGCCCTACAGGGAGCCCTCGAAGAGGGGATTCCCCTTCACAACCTGGAAGCCCATCTTGTGGTGTTGGTGGTACCTCAGACCAGCATAGTCCCTTTCCTTGCAATGGATCTTCACGAGTAAGTAAACTATGTAAGAATATTTTCAGGAGATATATGCAGAGAACTGTGGACATAATGTGTGGAAAATGTGGTATTTTGCATGCAGTCAGACTTATTTTAATGTAATTGAGATGGGTTATGTGAGTTGTGGCTATTAAATAGCGGAACTTTGTATGCCACTTCTCACTTAAGTACATGTGTACTAATTTCTGCTGAACCTTGCCCCATTTTTGTGGCAAACTATGCCCCATTACATTGACATTGTGACTCTTAGTAATTTTTATAAGCCGTTACAAGAGCAAGAAGTAGACTTCATATATCTCGTAAATTGGAAGATTACTGCCACCAATACGTTTGGTTTGTTACATGGGACTTACGAAGAAATGCCTTATCAAGACCTTGTCTGTTTGAATGATGTAAAAGGTTTACAGAAGGAAGAGAGATTATGGAAGACCTGGGTTGGAAGTGTAGAGAGTTTGTGGATTATTAGTTTTAAATTTAAATTTAATTTATTTTTGTTTGATCCAGAAGGGCGCTGTGGCCCACAGGGTATAGAACATAGAACAGGATATAGTACAACAGATTATCATGTAGACATCTGAATTCAAGGTTTAACAAAATTACAAGAAGAGAGCTGAAGGGGGACCAGATTTATGGAATGGAGGTTCGCTTCTGTACCAGAATAATGCATTGGCGTGCAAAGTGGCTTCAGTCTTCCAGTTTTTAGTTGAACAAATTCAGTACTCGATCGTACTCTGTGCTCACCAGATAATGCCCTGTGAGACTGTTTTCTTATATTAAAATAGGACAAATATGCGTAAAGGAACCAATTTTAAGGCACTCAGAGACTTACATAAGCAAACAACAAGGAAAGTACTCTTGCAAAATCATTACAGGTTCCCAATTTTGAGGTATTACTATGTATTTCAGAATCAGCTCCATTTGTACTACAGCGTATATCCAAAGTATATCTCAGCTGATGCCATGAGTATCCCAGTATATCCTGGGACAGTGGTAGTGGTAGTAAGAGCAGCAGCTTTGATTTTTCATCCTTTTGACTTGACAGCATAACTTGTGGCAGATGCATTTTGCTCTTTACTTAATGCCAAAAAGGGAAACCAACTGGACTGAGATTAGATGATCAGGGAAGACAGAAATTGATCTCCTCTATTTGTGCACTTATTCATTGATTGCCATACAGTGGTCCTGAAATGTTGAGCATTCAGTTTTGGTGGAAGACGATGTAGCTCAGCCCTTGCGCTGATGAAAGGGTACCTTTACAGCGCGACATCTGCTGAGTATAAAAATGAGTGTGCTGCCTACTAGGATCAGCTTAATTTTTGTTACGGATTCTTAAAAACGTCCTCAACAATTTAACTTTACCATTTCCAACAAGCTTGGTATTAATTACTCCTCTACTGAATTATTATGTACAGAACTCAATAACATACATAAATAAATAGTAAATATCTGTATTTTGTGCAAGTTTTACAGTTATTTGAATTTTAGAATAATAAATTTCATTAAATAAACAAATAACTTGTGTTTGAAATTAAATAACAGTGGCTGAATTCAAATGATTTTCAAGAAGTGGGCCATGATTTTTGCAACACATTGGATATTCCATGAAATTTCCTTTGTTTGATGATGTGGACAACTCATCATCGCCCTGGAACAGAAGTTACTGATTAGCAAGATAACACACAGCATACAGCATCAATAAACTGTTACTCTGTCCTTCTTAGCTTGTTCAGTGTGCCTGGTGACATTGCTTCTATAGATAACAGTCACATGAGTTTGTGATTTTGAGTGTTTTTGCTGCGGACTTGACAAATTATTTAAATTCAAGGCCCCTGTTTATTCCATACTTCATGCTTATTAGGAAAAATAAACAGGACCAACAATGCAGTTGGTTGTTTCACATCCTGCCAACTAGTCAGCCTTTTCATACTTAAGAGATGCAGAAGTCTGTTGTATATCATTGTGTCTTAGTCTAATGATGAGTTATTAAATTGGGTAATGGAGTAGGCCTCCCCCTTACTCACTATTCTTAATCTTTCATGTAGCAGGTGCACAGAAAATGGATTATCTAATAGTTTTTTAAAAACTATATTTTCAGCCATTTATTTTAATCAGTCTTGAAAACACTCTAGCTTAACAAACAAAGGCAGCATACTGTCTAAATACAAGTATATTGCAAAATACATTAAGAAATAATGCAAAGATAACAATATGATAGTTTTTGCAGCATGACACTCTCACACCTTCAGATTACAATCTTGAACACTGGTCAAGCAGTGCTGGCTAGAGTCAGCATAGTTTGCAATGTCTACGGCTCCAGTCTCCCTCACCCCATATGGTTCCATCAGAACCTAAAATAACATGTATGTGGCATGCTGGGAAAGTCCAGCACAGCTAACTCTTGAGTGCAAGTGCAGTAAAGTTGAGCAGAAGCATTACAGAATGACATGGAGAAAAGAGCTAGCCCGCACAATAGTATCACACGTTTATAAACACATATTGGGTAGGAGTTTATAATGGGTGTGCACTGCATACCTAGCACACCTGGAGGAGAAGCCCCTGCTTTACAGTATTTCTGTAGAGAAAAGCAAATTTGTCACTTTTTCTTCTTCAGTTCTCTGTATTTGTTATATGTTGTTTGGACGAGAGCCACATTTTCAACATTTATGTTTGTTTACTGTTTCTGTCTTGCAGTATATTGCTCTATCAGAAGATGCAACTCTGTCATTATTATTTTCTATCCATATATGCATTAATGTGGAAAGTTCAAAACAAGATTGCTTATCCGCTCTTTAACATATTCCATCTGCAGGTTACATCATTTGTTTCACAGCTCTTACTGAAGCACTTTATGAACAGTTGTTCGAGGAATACCTACTCTAAATTTGCTATTTTGATGGATATGAAACTAAATAAGGAAGACTATATGAGTGAGTTCCTGAGTGACAGGTTGGATGTATACCAAATTACAGGCTGAATTTACACCAAAATCATAATACAAATTAGAGGGACACACACACACTTGTATTTCTAAATCACAGTTTGTTATGTTATCCCATCTTGTCATGTTCAGTAAATAATAAATTTTAAATACATTCATACTTTAATAGAAACCCTGTACATATTGCTGTATGTACATTATTTATATTGGAGAAATGGCTTAAAAAGTTGTTTCTGGTTTTCAGGGTGGTGCAAATCTTGGAGTGGATACTCAAGAGGAAGTTGGGACGTTACACCAGCAGCCGTTAGCTTTGGGTTATTTTGTGTCCACCGCTCCCACTGGTCGCATGCCCAAGTGGTTCTGGGCTTCTTGCCCACACTTAGAGAATGTCTGCCCAGCATTCCTGAAGAATGCTCTTCATCTCCATAGTCCAGCTATTCAGCAGAACTCTGATGATCTCCTGCAACAACAGTCAGCAGTTACCGTGCATCCTCTTGACTCCCAGTACACCACAGATGTGCTCAGGTAGAAATATGCCTTCAGTTGCAGGATTTTCTCAAATCTCAGTTTTGATCTTTGGATCCTAAGATCAGAACAAATGTCTAAACCCATTTTTTGTAATCATTTTTTGTTATGCAGCTAAAGTCATGCATTTAACCAGCATAATCATGCCATATATAATGCGCAGTAGCAGGTTGGAGTACATTGCTTGGCTGGTGCTCTTGGATTGTCTTCGAGACACTATGGGTTTCTGTCTTAAGGTTTTATTCATGGAATTGCTTCCATGGAACACCATGGCCATGACCATTGTGGATACTTTTGTAGTTCTCCATCGTGAGCATACGTTGTCCGTAAAAATTATATGCAGGTAGTTTACTTGCACATAAGTTTGACCTTCAGCAGCATTGTAAAAGGTTTTCTAAATGAAAGAGTCTCGTAACTAAGTGGAAGTAACCAATTGTAGTTAGGATGAGTAGAAATAGGAAGCCATCAGAGAAGGCAAAAATAAAAACGTACATCAAAGGCAAAAATATTTTATTTTATTAATGCATTTATTTTTATAAATCTTATTGTAGCACCGTGCATTTTCGTAGAATCACTTCAGTTTATCAACCAACAAATGCACATATAATTTCAGTTTATTTTGCCTCATTTGCATCCTGAAATGCAGTTGCTGAAGCTCATCTAGCTGGGCACCGTGTCTGTATGGTATGGTTGATATATACCATTGTTTTGGAGTAACCTTCTGCCTCCATCTTCAGAATAGCTGTCCTCACAGTGGTTTGAAACATTGGTATCTATTTACAAAACTGCCGTTCCACACAACGCTAAACATTAAGTCTCTTATTGTCTTTAACTTTCTTGAATTATGAAATGAGGGCTTAAAACTCCATATTTTCTTAAAATACATAACATCTAGATATTTTTAATGCACTCCAAGAATTACTGATATGCAGTCTGTACAAGTAGGACAACACAGAGAGGCTTAGTTTACCTGCATTTGGAGTTAATGTAAACAGTTAATATTTGCTGTGTTTATTGTAATTGAGCAGTGTTGGGAATGTGTATTATGCATCATTGAAAACAGGATATGTATTAGATTGTCCATATTGAAAATGGCAGATAGATGTTCATTGCAGAGGCCAAGAATTAGGTGCAGAGTCCAGGTTAGGAAACAGGAGTTACTGATCTACCCGGCTGGGAATGTCATTGGAGGAAAATTGTAGTAGAAAATCATCTGTGTGCAAAAATAAAACTTCAGATATGGTGATGATAAGAGGCAGAAGTGTTGTTTTGCCTACATGCACAGAGTCTTAGAAAATGTGTTTTGATTTATTTCAGATATGTCCTTGAAGGTTATAATGCATTATCTTGGTTGGCACTGGACTCAAACACACGAGATCGTCTGTCATGCTTGCCAGTACATGTCCAGGCTTTAATGCAGCTGTATCACATGACTTCTGCGCTAGTCTGACCAACATAGTTGCATGAGACAGTGTAGTTGTTAAGTGCAGTATGTCGCTGTACATTTATCAGGGGTAAAGTTTTGTTATTTTGTGATTGTGCCGAGGGGAGAGTGAATGTGTCGGAAGAAAGTGCAACTTGAATTACTAATTCAGCCAGAGGAGAGGGACTTATCACACAAGCGTGTTTCAGCAATAAATCTGTTACATTGTAGTAGTAAATTTCAAAACATCGGTGGTGGAACGTGGAATATGATGCCAGTGTAAAAAATTAGAAAAGCATGTGCAGTTTTATGTTGAATCTTTTCCCCTCCCAAGGAAGATGACAATCATGGTGAAAGGATTATGACATTCGTTTTTGGCTGGAATAATGTCTTTATATTATTGTTTATAAATATTTTATTTTTGTGACTGGAATGCAAAACTGTAGCCAAAGATTCATAAAATATTCTACATTTTTGTATATTTTGTGGAGGACATGTTATAAGAAAACAGTCCAGTCACTATGAGAACGTACCAAAGGAAAAGTAATCCATTTTATATTTCTCTGGTTTCTCTGTTTTCTTTATGAAATGTGATGGGAATGAAATTCAAGTAGACATATTGTCCAGTTTAATTAATAGTTTTGAAAAACTTTTTGTTATTTATTCTTTACATGAAGTTGAATATATTGAAAATCAGTAACCACTACATTGGTATTTTAAAGCAGGGGGCCAAATCATTTTATGAAGGTTGCTACCAGACTGCCAAGCTAAAATATGGACTAAAACCGTTTTGCATGTTCTGGAGTTCGGTAAATGTTAAATGACGGAGATTTGTTGAAATTGGTTGTGATGAAGTGGAATGTTAAATGGTGATCGAAGATACTACAAGAGTGTTATTCTCAATCTCGAAAATTTGTGATTTAATGTAAAAGTTGCAGCAGTTGTCCATGGCAAAGGAATTTTATTTCCTGTGATATAGTACTTTATCTCGTGATTATCATAAATCGGATTTTACCGGTGATTGTTGTCTCGAGCCCCCTCCAAGATCGTCATGGAAGAAAGATTAAGATAATTGACAGAGCCTACTCATAAAATCCAGACCACCTAAGTGAATTTGTAAAGACGTTACTAGCTTTTATTTCTTCAGTTTTTATATAATTTAGGGACATGGGAAGTCTTGTATTATAACTACAATATATAAATATACATATAACTTTATATATATAATTATCTATGTATAAAAACAAATTATATATATATATCGTATATTATGAAATAGTACAAACTGTTGCTTGATGTTAATCGAGTAATTAGTTAACCTCTTCAGTTGGAATGTGTCCTGTCTTGTATATATGAAATATTCAGAGGATGCATGAATGGATAATTGTGTGGGTGTTTCAATTTAAGTCTTGTTCATTGTGTACATTTTGTACAGATAACGTCTTCTAGTTCTAAAAAACTGTGTAATATTGTTAAATATACCACTTGAGGTTGATGGAGATTGTCATTTTAAAGCGTAGGAAATCATTTGGGGCATCACATTTTGTATATTTTAAACAATTTTTTTTTTAAATAAGAAGACTGGAAATGAGCACATGACATTAAGTTTGTGTTCAGCTGTTCAGAAGTTAATGAAATTTGAATGTTTCTGTCACTTTTTTTTACCTTGTTCCTTTATAAAAATCTGCTCCTTCTGGAAGTACAATTGTAGATTATGGGCTCAAATGGGTGATGTGCCATGAATGAAGTGTAATATGTATGTTTCCTGATGGTGAAAAGACCAACCACAATAGAATATGCTGCAAAGATTTATTTATTTTGTATATACGTAACATACATAATGCAAGTATTATGTGGCTGGTCTCTTTACACATGTATAGAACATCCTTACCCTTCTCCCCAAGAATGAAGTGTACAAAGATTAGAATCTATCAGCTCTGTTACGTAATCACTACAGAACAGGGGTAGTGGACTTGTTGAAAATACATTTTATTGAGGAGAGACAGTTGCCAAAGGTGGCTGTACTCATTCCTTTTTGTTATTAGGAATATTATATACCTGATTCTTTTACAGTTATCAGTTAACCCTTTGTGGTAAAAAAAATGTACATAGTTATTACTTTTTTGCCACAGGCATAAGGAGTATGGTAGTTTACCCACTTCTCCCTTCCCTGGTCACCTGTGTTTTTCAGGTGTAAAAGTTATTGCAAAGTTGAACCACTGCAGGGATTAACCAGGAATTGGAACTGAGTTAACATGAAAAAGATCCACTTTTTAAAAAAAGTAATAAGAATGCTTTATCGAAACATAGTTTTACAAAATAATAAAAGCCACTGAATATACAAGGTTGCGCCCACCCTTTTTTATGGTGCATTTATCTGAGTATGTTGAATAGGAAAATGAAAGAGCTGTTTCCACTTCTGTAGTGAAAGAACATTTTTTTTCAGGATTGCAAGCAAAACTTAGAAATAAATGCAACATTCTAAACAAAAAATAATGTCAAAAACTGTGACATTCAAACTTTTTATACATGTATTTACTGTGGTAATGTAAAAAAATTTCATACGAGCAGAAAATGTTTTTGTTATCGATATGCCCTCCTGTTTGGAGGCTGCATAAGGCAGACATCCTTGGACCAAACAATAGTGAAGTCCCTTCACATAACATTTCCTCCTCTCCTGATAGCATAATTAAAAACTAGCTGCATGAAATATTGACACCAGGCATTCTTAAATCAGGACATCATGTGTTATTGAATTGTTAAATAATTGTTCTGTATCAGTGTTGGAATATTTATGTGAAGGGACAGTAGCTTCACCAAAACCCTGCCGTGTCATGTGGCCTGAGCATTCAACTTCTGAGCCTTGCTCAGCCATCTCAACACAACATGAAATTGAATTTTGAAGATGATGAATTGTAGTATTTATTACTTGGGTAGTAAAATAATGGGAATTATTATTAATTATTATTATTATTATTAAATAATACAGTTTTATGTGTACAGAGAAAAAATGGTTTTTTTTCTTTGTGGTTACTTTCCAATTCACTCTTCACAGGACCATACAACATGAACAGTCTTCTTATCCTAATTGTTCATATCCACTCCAAGACTGTCATTCCTGAATCCAGTTAAGTATATTTTAAAGCTACATGTACTCACTTCCATTGAACTATTTTTTTAAATCCCTATCCATCAGCCCTCTTAATAGTTTAATGCGAAGTTGTAGCAACAATAAAATTGCTGGGAAACAAAATCAGAGAAAGTATACTATTTTTTTATATTTGACAGCATATCCCCATTGATTCATTGAAACTGTAATATCAGACAAAGCAGAATCATGTGTACCCATTCTGTACACATTTTACATAACATAGAAATTTAGTAAGTCGTAAAATTAGATACAGATAAGCCTATATTACCACCAAAACTCATCACACAGCGAGGGAAGTCAGGAACTGAGTTTCCCTATTTTTCTTTAGGCCAGTGGAGTTGAAGCACATGGTTGTGTGTGGATACCAGTCCTTTACTTGTACACAGAGGCACAAGGCTTGTTCAGGCACTTGCAATAGCATGTGATGAGATTTTCTGAGCCTGTTCTCAAACCCGCTTCTGGATCTCATCTCTTGCTGACCCAAGAGATAGTTTTCTGCCATTTACCAGATGATTGAAAGTTGGAGGGTACTGACTTTGGGACTGTATGGGAACATGTTCTCAATACCTGGTGTAGAGCAAAGCAGTGGTGGTGTGAGCAGTATATAGACTAGCATTATCTTGCACTAGCAGATCACCTCGGGTAAGCAGGACAGGCTTTGGACATTGAATAGCTTTCCTCTCTTTTGATTCCATTGTAAGATTGTGCACTGACACACCATGAGAATCAAAAATGCGGTTGTTTTGAAACTTTTTGGGGAATATATGTTTGAAGGGATTAAGCATATAAGCATTAACTTCAAAGGAAGATGGCATTTCATTAACAACAAGAGCCCAGATGTAAAAAGTTAACCTTTAAAAAACAGGACGTGACCGAGAGGAAGAGGATGTCTGTTCACACTATGTGGCCCAGATCAAAGAGCTGTTATGTTGTGGTCCAGATTAGTGTAAGGAGCTGTTGCAGTTGTTACGTGCACTGAATAACTTTTCATCCTTTCTTTCACATTTCCAGTTCATCACAGGCTCTTAGTTTCAAAGAATCATAATTTAATGCATATAATGGACTGTGTTCACGGATGAAGGGCAATAAAGTCAGACAAAGTTTGTTCATTGTCAGCTTCATTATGTTAATGTCAAGTCTCATGGTAAATTCCATAAATTCAGTTGATATCAGCCAGCATGATACACTATGCATCACATCTCATAAGTGCCTTTCCAGGCACAATTGGGGTTAAGGTATGAGAACATGACACACTATTGTCTGAATTGTGACACCTTGTCATTTTGTAGGTGGATAGAGTGGCTTCAGAGTAACGTAGTGTCACCATCTTTAGACTACAGCTGCACATGTTATGTTACTCTTCTGTCAGTGGTGTACCGAGGGGAGGGGAGTTCAAAAACCCCCCAAATTCCGAAGACCCTACAAAATCATGCCAAACTCAACCTGATTGTGAAAACTGTTAAAAATTGCTGAATTTAGTACGCCAACACCCCAAGATGTTCAGAAAAAAGGCAGTAAAATTCTAAAACTACCTAGGTTCGCAATTGTTTTACATTAGCAATGACAAATAAATTGGTTGTCATTGTAAATAGTCGTAAAGTAACAAAAATTAAGAAAATTTTACTATATGAAGTGAAATTTCTTGTACAAAAATACAGCTGCCTCCAGAACCCCTAACTAGGGGGCTACCACCCCCAGATCCCCGTTCTCTCTTTCCTCTGTCCTCAACTGAATTTGTTGAACCCTCCCCACAAACAAAATACCTGGGTACACCACTGTCTCCTGTCAAGCCATTATGTATTCAATCAATGGGAGTGGGAGCTGTTACATGTGGCACATACTGTGTAGTCCATTGGTATTTATGTGATGTGTCATCACATATCTACTACAAGGAGCCATGAGTTTTTTTTTTTTAATTTGTGGCCAAGAGTTGCTCATATTTGGCATCATTTCATGTTTCCAACCATCATGAAAATTGTTTGGGGCAGCCATTTTGAGTTTGTGGGTGTTTAGGTGTTGTGTGCTGTTTACAGTGTCATTAATACACTTCGGAAATTGTCAAAATTAGATCACAGGTATGTAAGAAATGACACGTGAGTCCACATATGCATGGATTCAGTAGTTGGCTACACAAAGGTATGGGGTCATACACAAATTGGCACCTGGTTTTCAGTGCTGGTCTCTTCTGACTCCCCCTGTCCATTCAACCTTGTTACAAGCTTCCAAAACAGTCAGATACAAATCTAGTATAACATGGAGTCCTTGGTGCTATATTAAGAAATGGGCTTCTCTTTGTATATTTTTAACAGTCGGTAAAAATTTCTCCATCTTATGTAACCAACACATTTAGGCACACAACCAGACAGAATTTTTCATTAGTGGGACACATTAGGCCAAATATAATTTGTTCGATTTTAAGAACTATGTTATAAGAATCATGTCATAAATATAACTACGTGTTCCTGTTTAATTTCAACCACAGGATATAATGTTCTCATCCTTTAAATTAATCTAAGTCTTCCAAAGTTTTACTTACTTATTCCATGGAGCAGGGTCCTTCTTGAGAAGCTAACTGGTTCTGCAGCTAGTCAAAAAATTCCCCGCACTTTATGGAACCCGAAAGTTCATCACCATATTCACAAGTGCCCACCATCCGTCCCTATCCTGAGCCAACTCCATCCAGTCTCCACCCCCTCCCACTTCCTGAAGATCCATCTTAATATTATCCTCCCATCTATGTCTGGGTCTCCCCAATGGTCTCTTTTCCTCAGGTTTCCCCACTAGAACCCTGTGCACACCTCTCCCCTCCCCCATATGTGCCACATGCCCTGCCCATCTCATTCTTCTCGATTTTACCACCCACACAATATTGGGTAAGGAGTAAAGATCCCTAAGCTCCTCATTATGTAATTTTCTC
>Ga0123355_10004058_pt1 | contig 21226 bp, 16 predicted proteins | sample TergutEmb28metaG_3_FD_89872 | JGI IMG/M metagenome (GOLD analysis project Ga0123355, IMG submission 89872) | Embiratermes neotenicus P1 segment gut microbial communities from Petit-Saut dam, French Guiana - Emb289 P1 | ecosystem: Host-associated > Arthropoda: Insects > Digestive system > Gut ...
ATTATAGCCGCCATGAGGCGCGTAATTAAACGTTCCGGTTCCCCATACAGAAAACCTGTGAACCTCCCATCCGCCAGCGATAGTGTTTCTGCTCACAGGGATGTAAAGATCAAATGTAAGCCTCTCTATCTGCGTGGGATTGACTACCCCTGTGACATTAAACATCCTGTGCATTTCATTTGTGTAAACATTTTGCCATGCTACATAGGCGTTGATGGATTCGCCACCAACTACAATCTCTGTGCTGGCAGCTGCGCCAAACAATCCTGCTGGGACAGGCCCCTCTGGCGGTGCGGCCAAAACTACATGATTTCCAAAACCTACGGGCATAATTGTCAGCACCATTGCCCAGACAAGTACCCACGTGCCTAACCGCTTCTTCATAAATTCACTCCTCTCACTATACCTCCAAATGATTCTTGCCGCATTTATATCACAATGCAATATATATGTAAAGATATAGCACGCTTGCCATGATAAGTATGCACATGCTTTGCAAGAGAAAGGGCATGTCTTTTGGCATCTTACTACACTGTTATGCAAAATATAGTTGATGTAATCCAATAAAAAAGCGCTATCCATCTTTTACTGCAAGCCGGACAACGCTTTTCATTTTATCATCATGATATGACAAGACTTGAAATATAGTTACGATTTACATCAAGTAGCGATAAAATACATCATATCCGTGTACTACCTAATCTTTTTCGCTAAAACAACCCCTCCCACACCCTTTGCTGTACAAATAACGCTGCCGCACCTACCGCCGCACCATTGGGCTGCAAGGAGGTCAGCGCTATATCCACCTTGGAGTAGGGCCAGCATATCTCGCCTGCAACCTGTCTTAGCCTATCCATGTATAGCCCTTCATACTGGGCAAGGGCGCCACCGATTACTACCATAGACGGATTATTGAGGCTAATCATGTTGCCAATGGCTAAGCCCAGGACTTCCCCGGCCTTATTAAAATAGGCTTTCGCGTTTTGATCTTCGGAGGCAGCCGCTGCAGCCAGCCGCTGCACGATGGCGGTGTCTTCTATTGAATTGTGTGTCGCCGGCCCGTCCACGTCCCCTGTAGCCTCCATATAGCGTCTTGCGATACCGGATATAGATGCGTAGGCCTCTACGCAGCCGCGCTTTCCGCAATAGCATAGTGGGCCGTTTCTATCCATGCAGACATGGCCGATTTCGCCGGCATTTCCTGTGCTGCCTTTGAAGACACGGCCCGAAACGACTTGACACATGCCTATACCAAGGGAAAGACGAAGGAAAACCATGTTATTGTAGCGCGTATCCATTCCGTTATTCATTTCGGCGATGGCATAACAATTGGGGTCGTGCTCCACCAGAACTGGAAGGCCGAACTCCTTTTCGAAAATGGTTTTGATGTCTACATTTTGCCAATTTCTTATTAGGTGCATATACAATGCCACGCCGTTTGTTGAGTCAACTGCGCCCATTAGCGCAAAGCCGATTCCTAGTATTAAGTTGGGACTTTTTTGAGATTGGTTAGGTATTGCCTGGGAATCGTCTATGATTGCTTGAATCATTTCTTTGGTTAGCTCAAGTATAGAGTCTTTGTCGTTGACTATAAGCACACGGTTTATGGAATTGAGCACGCGACACTTCATGTCAATCAGCACTACTTGTATGCTTTCCACGTTGATGTCTACGCCTATTAGTAGATTTTTTTCTGGATTGATGTCATAGGCCTTTGCCGGCCGGCCGGCTTTTTGCACGGTTTCGTTACATGGCGCGGCCTCAATGCTATGCATAGCATCATTACTCGGCTTCGCTCCATTTCTGTGCATTACATCATTGTCAAGCTCCACAACAAAACCTTCTTGCAAAAGCCATTTTATTGAACCGGATATTGTAGCCCAGCTCATTCCAGTTTGGGCTTGCAGTTCACGCTTTGTAATGTGAGGCTTTGATTTTCTTATCTGCTCAAAGATTTGCCCCAGATTTTTGGTTCGCATGGTTTCGTGGTCTATCATATATTGTCTTGTCCTTTCAGACATAGGCGACGCATTGTTGCTTATTCTTTTACGTTTCCTAGCACAGTTATCCCATACAAGAGCACAGAAAGCTTATCTGATACAGGCACAATCTTCACAGAATCTACTGTTTTTTCGCTGCAAAGTGGGATGGTTAAGACATTCATACAATACCGCTCCCAGTTTTTATCATAACTAAATGTCAACACCCGCTTTGCATCGCCGGCACATGGGTCTATGCGGGAGGCGCCGTATGACATGAATGCTGTACATAGTTCTTTTCCATCCAAAAGTTCCTGGGTATGCGCTGTACCATCGGTATAGTTAATCACCAGCTTACCCAAAACATCTCCGGCCTTCCCTGAAATCGGGAATGCATCACCTAGCACTGTCATACCAACCAGACACAGGGTATCCCCGGAAAGCCCGACAGGAACCTCAACGGGAGATGTGTATGCAATCAGCGGTGCACGGCTTTCGAGATTTGTTTCTAGCTCACCTAAATCATAGACATTGTGCGGTAACACAGGGCCTTTATCTAAGAGCTGAGTCCTTAATTGAACAAAGCCGATATTTGGTTTAGCTGCTTCCAGGGCTATGCTGAACGCATCATTGTTTGCCGCCAAATCCTGCCCAATATAGATATCTACTACGGTCTGCTTCTTGGCCTGTACATCCATGCCGATGATGCTAACTTCCCCTGGGTAGGTAGGCTGCAGACAATCAAATTCGTGGAAACAATCGGCTTGGGTGTAGTAATTTACACGCTTGTTGCGATGAATATCAACCAACCCTTCCATCAAAATGCCGTCTATGCATCCGGGGAGACCGCGGCTGGTTTGGTATATATCGTTCCAGCACCAGTAGGCCATGCCTGCCAGATGCAGGCCGTCTTCACGCGGGGCGGCATAGGATGCCATTTTCTGATTGAATAATTTATACAAATTAGGATTATCGTGGACATAGTAACCACCCCACTCGGTAAATACCAGGGGCTTGTCCTTGAAATAGGCAACTGTTTCGTCAATAGTATTTATAGGTGGCAAATACCTGCCCTCTTCGTCATGCCCTGCGGAAACAAGAGATGGCAGTGCGCCATAGGGATGGAATGTATAGAAATCCCAGTTGCATTTGTCATATAAGTCCTTGGTAAACTTAAGGCTCTGACAGCTTGCGCCGGACACAGCACGGTATGGGTCAAGGGCCCTTACCAGCTTCTGTGCGTCGTCCAGGAACTCTGCTGTGAAAATACATTCATTGAATGCCAGCCAGAAGGCTACAGAAACCCTGCTTCTGTCACGCAGAATTGTGCGCTTCATTACCTCCAAGGCCCCGCCTGTGACGCCAGGGTTATGCATGTCCGACCACCATAGCCCCGGCTCTTCGCTTATCAGCAAGCCTAGGCGGTCTGCGGCATCTACTACACGCACGTCATGGGGGTAGTGCACTAGGCGGATATAGTTGACCCCCATGTCCTTTATCATCTGAAGATCTTGCTCTATTTGGGCATCGGTAAGGGTGAGGCCCTGCTCTCCCCACATGTCGTGGCGGCATACGCCTTTTAGGAAACATGGCTGACCATTGAGCAGGAAGCGGTTGCCTTTTATAGAGAAATCCTTGAATCCTATTTTTTCTGTTGTGGCGTCTACTACTGCTCCGTTTTTTATTAGCTCTACTGTTAAATCGTATAGTATGGGAGTTTCTGGCGACCATAGCCTTGGGTGGTGGAGTTGTGCGGTAATCGTCACTGGGGCTTGGCTCGGCTGCGGTTGTGCAGTGTGTGCAGACTCTGGCTTCGCAGCTAAATCTGGCTTTGACTCTGCTTCAAGAACCATCGCGCCATCTAATGCAATACGGATACGTGCGCTGTCACCGCCTACTGCAGCTACCTCAACTGTAATATCTGAGACGCCAAAGGACTCGTTAAGCTGCTGGTGGAAGAATATATTTTCAATATATTCCTGTGGCACGTATTCCACGTACACGTCACGGATAATACCGCTGGAGCTTTCCCAGCCTTCTGACGGGCCAAAGGCAGCGGGAAGGTCGGCTAGCTCGACTACAAGCTCGTTTTCGCCATCCTCTAGTGCGCTTGTTACATCCATTGTATAGCGGGAATAGGGTTGCATTGTCTCGCCAACTTGAATGCCGTTGAGCTTGACATCCCCTTGGTAGGCAATGCCTTCAAAGCACAGTAAGGCTCTGCGCTTGTCTGTGGGGGGCAACTGTATTGTCCGGCTATATGTGCATGTTCCCACACAATGGTAGGAGCCAGGAACCTTACGCTTTATTGGTTTTGCATAGGGGGTTGAGTAGTCCCAATAACCGCCTAATGATATTTTTTCTCGCTTTAGCATGTTTACATCCTTTCTGCCTGTTGTAGGCGGTTCCGTCTCAACACAACGATTTTGCGTACTCAATCAACGCAACCACGTTCTCAATCTTAGCATCTGCAGGGATTGCACCAGCCGGGCCAAGGATATAACCGCCACCTTCGCCAAGTATCTCTACGCGCTGCTTTGCTTCGCGAATGGTGTCCTCTGGTGTGCCGTATACCAATGTAGACTGACACCCCATGCCGCCATAGAATATTAGATCCCGGCCATATTCCTGCTTAATAAGCGAAAGATTCATGACTTCCGGCTGCACCGGATGCACTATTTGCACCCCAATGTCCACTAAATCCGGCATTATTTCCTGGATATCCCCACAGGAGTGAATCATAACGGTAAGCCCCTTGGCCCTAGCCGCCGAATAAATCTCCTTCAAACGAGGCCTCAAATATTTCCGCCATAGCGCCGGGCCCATAATCATGCCTTTTTGCAGGCCCCAATCCTCAAGAATCCGTATTGAGTCGAAGCCTTTCGGGGCGTGATTTATTACAGATATCAGATGGTCTGTAGCCATGTCCATAAGCTCGTGAACAAATTCCGGCTCACAGGCCATATCTTCAAGAAAGTTCTCAAAACCGCGCAGATGCCAGCATACATCAAAGAGCCCTGATAGACCTAGGACGGTAAAGCGGTCGCTTTGGGCCATTTCTGCTACATCTGCGCTATTGAAGCGCGATATTGAGCCATCGGGAAACTTATATCCAGCGAGGGAAGGCTCTAGAAGCGCTGGCTCATACAATCTGCCTACATCGCCCATGGATACTGCCATCTCATCTTTCCATTCCCATGTTGTACCGAATTCGTCCCGGTACTTGCCCCCTGATAGGGGCTCCCTTGTGTAGTGAGTGTGTAGATAGTGTAGGTGCTCGCAGATTGTGTCGCTTAACTGCGGCAGCTCAATTTTGTAATGTTCAAGCAATTGCTTTGTTATTTCGTTGGTTAAATCATATGCACTGGGCACACCGTCACAGGGCTTACGCGCTACTGTGGCCTTTACGCGCTCTCGTCTTGTGATTTTCTCAGCCATATATATTCCCTCCCCTTTTGTCATATTTCGATAGAATTAAATCACAGCATATATGATATGTAAAGCTGAAGATAATCATGTTCATGCTATCCTCAGATGCAAGGCATGAGGGGGATCGCACTGCGTTGCGCCTGCTAATTTAAGGCGAAAACCCCTAGGGGCTTGTACGCTTGCAATTGCGTTATGTAATGGATTGTTTAACGCGTGGTATTTTATCAGTGTTTGACAAATTAATATTGCCAATGCTATTGTCCCTAATATACGCAAAATCCCATGCATGCCGCACTAAGTCTATAATGATAAATAGCAGATTGTGGGATTTATTTATTTAAGATGAGGTGAGTTAATATGTCCAAATTTAAAGTAGGTCTCGTAGGATGTAGCCAACATAGCTTTCCAGGTGATAAAAAAGCGCAGTTTTCGCGCTCGGCCAGTGAGCTTGCGGCTCTTTCCAAAGAGTATGACTATGACTTGTATGTCTATCCAGAAAGCGTAATTACAGAAGCTGACGCTGAAAAAGCCGTGGTGGCCTGTGAAGATAATCTGGTTGATTTTATTATGTTGCAATGCACCAGCTTTTCGGCGGGCTTTGTTGTGCCTGTTATTGCCAAGGCAAAGGCAATGGGGTTGGGGCTATGGGCTATCCCTGAGGGGGTGGAAGATGGGGTTGTACCGTTCAATTCCTTCTGCAGCATAAACATGTATGCAGGGATACTTGGTCACTATGTAAATGAGCCGAAACTTACCGCAAAGTGGTTCTTTGGCAACAAAGGGGACCCGCAGTTTGATCAGCGGTATGCCATTACCATCCGCGCCCTTTCTGCGTTGAAAAAACTGTACAACTCTAAGGTAGCCTTAGTTGGTGGTGTCGCCCCAGGCTTCAATGACCTCTTATTTGATGAACAAAAACTGCTGGCATTATTCCCAGGGCTAAAGCTAAACAGACTTCACGAGTTTGAGGAGCTTAGCAGCCTTGCTATGTCTTTCGACAGCGACACCGTGGATAAGGCCGTGAAGGAGCTGGCTTCCCAAGCCGTGTGCATCAACCCAAAAGCGGGCCCCGTAATGGAAACCAATGCACGATTCCAGTTGGCGTATCGGCGCTTTGTGGAGGATAACGGATACGACGGTCTTGCAGTAAGCTGCTGGCCCAAGTTTCAATCGCAGTTTAAGTTCAGCGTGTGCTCTGTCCTGGCAGGGCTCAACGAAGAAGGGACTATTGCATCATGCGAGGGGGATGTTGTGAGTGCCGTATGTATGCTGCTGCTTAAGTATCTCAGCAATGACGCAACCACCCTTATGGATCTTGTAGCCTATGATACCAAGGACGAAAGCATACTGTTGTGGCACTGCGGCCCCAGTCCTCGGCAGTTTTGTAACAGCTACAACCTTGATTTGAATTATAGCGGCGCACCTCATGAGTTTGGCATGTCCAACCCTACGGGCCTTGGTGTTACCCGGGATATGGTGTTTAAACCTGGGAGGGCTACAATATTCCGCTTAGATGCTGCTCTTGATAGGAATCTTATTATTTCTGGCAATTTCATGGATGGCAAGAAGAAATCTGTCACTGGCAGCCGGGGCTGGATGGGCAATCTTATGCTTGGCGATGAGAAAATCGGCGCATTGGACATGACCAACACCTTGCTTTCTAAGCAGTTCCCGCATCACTATCCTGTGGTATATGGGGACTATACCAGTGAGTTGATGGAACTTACGGCCTGGCTAGGATTGGGGCTGGTTGAAAGAGTAGATTACCGCGAATATCTGCAAAGATGATGATAGGGATAATGAAGAATGCTATGGTCAGCGAACCTGAAAAACGGAATGTGAGGCGCAGGATTTTCGCTGACTATATTATCGCCATTGATATTGGTGGAACTAAAACAGGTATAGGGATTGTTGCACCTGTTTGTGAACTGGCAACCAACACTGCAACCCCTGCCCATGCCAGCATCTCAGTTCATACCCAAACTAGCACCACTATCTCCAAACTAGTAGCAAGCACCTCAATCCCTACCCAGCCAGAACAAGGCTGCGAAAGCCTAGTGCGCCGTGTATACGATGCGTCACAATTGATTCTTGAGCAATGCGGGATATCATATAACCATGTTATTGGGGTGGGCGCAGTTTCCCCGGGTCCACTGGACTTGAATGCTGGAAAGGTTATCCACATCCCCACCATGGGTTGGCGTGATGTTCCCATAGCAAAAATTATAGAAGATGTTTTTGCCAGACCAGTTGCATTGCAAGGGGATACAGCCGGGGCTGCACTGGGGGAGTATGCTTTTGGCTGCGATGATACTAAGCCCAAATGCCTGGTTTATATCACTGTAAGCACTGGGGTTGGCTGCGGCATTATTATTGATGGCAATGTTTACAACGGGGCATATGATATGGCTGGGGAACTTGGGCATTACAAGATTTTTGGCAACGAGTCAAGCTGCCCCTGCGGCGGCACAGGATGCCTTGAAACCATAGCGTCTGGGACGGGTATTTCCCGTCTTGCCACGGAACTTATTGGTGAGCATTACACAGCCAAAGAGGTTTTTCAAAGAGCACGAGCCGGAGATACTGCTTGCAATAATATTGTGGAGAAGGCAGGAAACGCACTGGGGGTTGGGATTGCTGCATTGATGCAGCTTTTGGATCCTCAGGTGGTTATTTTGGGGGGAAGCGTGGCTAATAATTTTGCGCAATTGGAACCCCATATAACCCAGACTCTGGGGCAGCTTGTGCAAAATTATCACTTGCGCAAGACAATAATCAGAAATACCCTTCTACCAAATGGTCACAACGCTTTGCTTGGAGCGGGGATGCATTTGTCACGCCTCTTGACTTAACCACTATAAAGGGTTTACACTGTATACATGAATAACACCGACGATCTGCCAGCCGTTAGGCTTCATATGAATCTGCTGTATGATTTTTATGGCTCCCTGCTTACTGAGAAACAGGCCACTTGCTTTACCATGCGCCATATTCATGATTATTCTTTGGCGGAGATAGGGCAAGAGTTGGAGATTTCCCCTCAAGCTGTGGTAGATTTTTTGAAGCGGGCAACAGAAGGCTTGGAGAGGTATGAGAAGCATCTGGAGCTTGTGCGCCGGTTTCAGGAGCGGAAGTCGCTGGCGGAGTGTATACGGGATAGGTTGGATGGGTTTGGACAGGGAATTGACCTCAGTGACTCGGCAAAAGAATCGGTAAAGTGGCTTGCAGATGCTTTTGAAGATTTGATGTTGATATAGCCACGTGGACTGCAAACACTGACCACTTTTGATACTTTTGCCAAACCTTTTTCAGCCTTGATATTGCAGGCAAAGATCCCCCATTTGGGCGGATAATACGAAAATCCAGTTTAGATGATACCGACAAAAGCAATTCATCTTTGGTTGGTAATAATTTTGCCCCGTCATAGGGCAACAGGAGGTGGCAAGATGGCATTCGAAAATTTAGGCGAAAAGTTGCAAAACGTCTTCAAAAAGCTCAAAGGCAAAGGTCGGCTTTCCGAGAAGGATGTCCGTGATGCCATGCGCGAAGTACGCCTGGCACTGCTTGAGGCCGATGTCAGCTTCCGGGTAGTAAAAGATTTTGTTGCAACCCTGACAGAAAAAGCCGTAGGCCACGCGGTATTAGAGGCCCTTAACCCCGGCCAGCAAGTAATAAAGCTGGTTGACGAGGAACTAACCCGTCTCATGGGCTCTACCCAAAGCCAGCTAACCTTCTCGCCAAAGCCCCCAACGGTATACATGATGGTGGGCCTGCAAGGTGCAGGTAAAACCACAAGCTGCGGTAAGCTTGCGGGAATACTTCGCAAGCAAGGCAAACAGCCGCTACTAGTAGCCTGTGATATATACCGCCCTGCAGCGATAAAACAGTTGCAGGTAGTGGGCAAGACCTACAACATCCCCGTCTTTGAGATGGGAGACAAGGCCGACCCAGCAGATATTGCCAAAAGCGGCATAGAATACGCCAACAAAAACGGCCATGACGTAGTATTGATAGATACTGCCGGCCGACTTCATATAGATGAAGCCTTGATGGACGAGCTGGTACGCGTCCGCACTGCCGTAAGGCCCCAGGAGATTTTGCTGGTAATAGACGCCATGACGGGCCAAGATGCCGTAAACGTGGCCCAAAGCTTCAACGAAACCCTTGGACTAGACGGCATAATCGTAACAAAGCTGGACAGTGATACCCGAGGCGGTGCAGTACTTTCCGTAAAAGCAGTAACTGGCAAGCCTGTAAAGTATGTAGGGATGGGCGAAAAGCTTGAGGACATGGAACCCTTCCATCCAGACCGCATGGCCTCCAGGATTTTGGGCATGGGGGACGTGTTAAGCCTCATAGACAAAGCCCAGCAAGCCTTTGACGAAAAGCAAGCCGCCGAGCTTGAGCAAAAAATCCGCCAAAACTCACTAACTCTGGACGATTTCCTTTCCCAGATGCAGCAGGTGAAGAAGATGGGGCCACTCAAGGATATACTTGGCATGATGCCTGGGGTCAATACCTCGCAGCTTGCAGGGGCTGAAATTGACGAAAAAGCCATAGCCCATACCGAGGCTATAATCCAGTCCATGACCAAGCACGAGCGGCGGGATCCTTCCATACTGAACGGCTCACGGAAGCGGCGCATTGCTGCAGGTAGCGGGCGCACTATCCAAGAGGTAAACCGCCTGCTTAAGCAGTTTGAGGAAATGCGAAAGATGATGAAGGGCTTCGCAGGTGGCATGGGTGGCAAGAAGGGAAAAAAAGGCAAGCGCGGCATGATGCCAAATCTTCCGTTTTTCAATTAACAGCAAGGCTATCTAGCCAAAGCGGGAATGATGATTTTCTCAAACTGGCGAGATAACCATGAAAATAAAGGGGCAAAGGCCCAAATAAAAAGGAGTAACACATGGTAAAAATCAGACTAAAAAGAATGGGTGCAAAAAAAGCGCCATTCTATCGTATCGTAGTGGCAGACGCCCGCACCCCCAGGGATGGCAAGACCCTTGAGGAAATTGGCATCTATGACCCAACAAAGAATCCAACCGTGCTGAGGGTAGACCTGGAAGCCGCCAACAAGTGGATTGCCAAAGGCGCCCAGCCCACCGATACCGTAAAGGCGCTGCTTAAAAAGGCAGGTGGCTGAAATGAAGGAACTGCTTGTCATCATAGCCAAGAACCTGGTGGACAAACCTGATGATGTAGTAGTAACCGAAGATATGCGTGACGGCGCACTGGTGCTTAAGCTTACTGTGGCCCCAGACGATATGGGCAAGGTTATTGGCAAGCAAGGGCGTATTGCCCGGGCTATCCGCACGGTGGTTAAGGCCGCGGCTGTTCATGCTGATGAGAAAATTGTTGTGGAGATTGTGTAATGCAAAGTATTGCTCATATCTGGATATTGGCGAGGTTCTCTGTATCTACGTCTAATCACTAATATCCTATGAGGTTTTGATGAATGCATAGAGCTTAACTGATGATTTACCTTTGCAAGAGGGCATCAGCAAGCTCTATTTTTTTGTCCGATTTATGATACAAGCAATGGATAGGCATGTTTGCGGGGCATGGGGTGGACAAGCCGTTAAGTTTAATATATATTTTCTTACTAAGTTAACAAAAACATGTATTGTTTCATTCCTGTTGTGAATAATCATTCATAAAGGAGTGATGTTATGTTTGATTACAAGAGAGGGGTATGGCAATTGTGTAAGCCAAAAGATTTAGAGAATAAAAAGCCTATGGAAATATTACAAGGTGCAGGTGTAAATGTACAGTTGCCAATTGATTTGGATACTGTATTAAAAAGCTTGAAGATAATTGCTGCCCCCGTTGATTTTTCTTTATTGGAAAAAGCTAAAGGCGAGGAATTAGTTAAGTTGGGACGCTTTATGGGTATTGTGGGTATTCGAAATGAGAATGTAGTCATGGGCTATTCGAAGACTTTGGATTTTAGCCACCAACGGTATGCAGTTGCTCATGAACTTGGACATGCATGTATTCACACAGATGTCCTAAGGGATGGGCATGTTTTGGCGCGTTATACGGGTACGCTGGACAGTGACAAGGAAAGAGTTGCAGACAAGTTTGCGGCGGAACTGTTACTACCCGAAGAAGGATTCAATGATTTGTTTGAAGAATGCATTGTCACCTTTGACTTGAAAGAAGAGGGAGAAAAGGAATTACAACAACACAGAAGGCGTATAGTCACATATATTTCGGATAAAGGTGTAGTGCCTTATTTTGTAGCAGAAGATAGGTTACGTGAGCTAAAACCTCATATTTTTGCATGTGACTGTGAGGGGGATGCCGCTATTGATTGATACTGAACAGTTTAAAGATGTCTTGTCGGCACTTCTTTCAAAAACAGATCACTATAAAACTGGAATGGGCAACCTTGAACGAAGTGATGAAGAAAATATCCATTACCGTAATGAAACTATTACAGAGGTCGTTAAAGAGTTTAAAGAAGAATACCAGAAGTCAAACAAAACAAAGGGCTTTTATAGGTCTTTTTTCTTCTGGTCTGCAATGGTTCTTTTCTTAGGTTTAGTCGTGACTTGCTTATTTATTGCCATTTACAGCATTTTCATGCTATCAGACAATGAAATTGGAGGCGCTGTCGCAATAGTTACATCCTTAGGAACAATAATCGTTGCTATTATTGCATTACCAAAGATTATTGCAGAACACTTGTTTCCTGCCGGGGATAGGGATAAGTCAATTGATATGATTCAGGCGATACTTGAGAGTGATTTAGAAATGCGGAAGTTTTGGGAGTATGACAAGCAGAAAGATGAGACTCTGACCCAATAAGAACGAAATAGCTGCTAAGATAGACACATTTGATGTGATAGCCGCTCCATCGGCATATCATACATACAAAGGATATGGGTACTGTCCTTATAACAGATAATCAATTACAGGTCATGCCGCATAATACTGGCATGGCTTTTTCTTTGCCATACACTCCCATCTAGGAGTTGAATACAGCTTCTTACAATAGAAATATCGCAGATGTTGCGCATTATGATACAATAGAAAACAAAATTATACAAAAGGTGAGTGCACACCAATGCCACGCAATGAAGCGCAAACAAGATATGAGCTAATAGACCCTGCGCTACGGGCACGGGGATGGAACGAAACCAATATAAAAGTCGAAGCAACCTCCGGCGGCATCACTGTAATAGACGGTAAAGCTCGCCAGCGCAAAGGACGCACAGATTACCTGCTGCGCCTGGAAATAACCAAGGATACCCAACCTATAGCCGTTGCGTTAATTGAAGCAAAGGCCGAGGATAAATCCCCCGGCTTTGGCATGACCCAAGCCAAGCGCGATGGGGACTGTGACAGGCTCAATGTCAAATTTATATTCTCAAGCAACGGGCATCAGTTTGTGGAATATGATAAGTTTACAGGTACTACATCCCAGCCTAAGCCAATGTCAGAGTTTCCAACAACATCCGAGCTGCGCCAGAGATACGAAAACGGCATGGGTTTCTCTCTTGAGTCGGAAGCCGCAAGGCCGCTGTTGGTAAAATACTCAGGGGGCGAGGCACAGCGGCGCTATTACCAGGATGCGGCCATCCGTGCCACATTTGAAAAGATTGCCCAGGGCAGTAATCGGGCTTTGCTGTCCCTTGCAACCGGTGCAGGCAAGACCTTTATTGCAGTAAACATGCTTAAGCGGATTGCCGATGCGGGCCAACTCCGCAAGGCGCTGTTTATATGTGACCGGGACGAACTGCGCACCCAGGCCATTGCAGCCTTCCAAGACAAGTTTGGAACAAACGCCGCTGCAGTGGAAGGCGGAAACGCACAAAAAAACGCCCGGGTCATCATTGCTACATATCAGTCCCTGGGGATATCCAAAGAGGATGATGATGCAGGCTTCCTTGTGGAAAATTATCCTGAGGATTATTTTTCTCATATTGTTATTGACGAATGTCATCGATCGGCCTGGGGTAAGTGGTCTCAGGTGCTTATCCGCAACAGTAATGCCGTCCAAATCGGGCTTACCGCAACCCCTCGCAGCTTGATTATCAAAGAAGATTCTAAGGAAGCTGAAGCTGACCGTAAGGTCACAGCGGACAATCTCCGTTATTTTGGCGAGCCTGTCTATGAATACACTATGCTGCAGGCAGTAGAAGACGGCTATCTAGCCGCCTGCGAAATCCAACGGGGCCGCGTAAATCTTGATGATACAGGTATTACAATTGAAGAAGTGCTGAAGCGCAACCCCAGGGATTACATAACAGGCACGCCTGTTTCAGAAGAAGAGTTGAAAAAACTGTACAGCAAAACGGATTACGAATCCCAGATACTCTTGCCAGACCGCATATACACCATGTGTGCCGATTTATTCCAATACCTTGTACAGACAGGTACGCCGGAACAAAAAACCATTATCTTCTGCGTCCGCGATATCCATGCAGAAATTGTGACGGCAGAAATGAATAATCTTTACACCGCATGGTGTGCCGCAAACGGGCATCGCCAGGTAAATAACTATGCATTCAAATGCACAGCCGCTGCCAGCGGCAGTGATTTCATTGCCGATATGAAAGGCTCAAACTCGGACTATTTTATTGCGTCAACAGTGGATCTTCTCTCCACGGGGGTGGATATCCCTGCCGTTCGTAATATTGTGTTTTTTAGATATGTGAAATCCCCCATATCTTTTCACCAGATGGTAGGGCGCGGAACCAGGTTAGCCGAAAACAAGCTAATGTTTACGATATACGACTACACCGATGCAACAAGGCTTTTTGGTGAGGACTTCCTTACGAAACTGCGCAAACCCAGGGAAAGCACTGACAATGAGCCATCAGACCCGCCTGTGATAGTTCGCGCAGATGGGTTTGAGGCAGAGGTCACAAACGAGGGCCGCTATGTAGTAACCGAAGAAAACGGGCAAATCAAGCGTGTCACGGTTGAGGAGTTTAAGCAAGGCTTGGCCCGGCAGCTTATCACAAGCACATCAACCCTTGATGAATTTAGAGCAAAATGGATTATCCCGGAAGAACGGCGCTGCATGATACAGGACCTTGTGTACAATGGCTATTCTCCGGAAATTGTCCGGCAAGTAGAAGGCATGACGGAATATGATTTATACGATGTGCTGGCAGACCTTGCCTACGGCGTAGCCCCTCATAAGCGTACAGACAGGGCATTCAGCTTTGGCCACAAACACCGTACGTGGCTTAACACAATGCCAGACCAGACAAAAGCCGTTATTCTGGCAATTGCTGCCCAGTTTGGGCGGGAGGGTACAGAGGTGTTTGAAAATCCACAGCTATTTAACGTGGCAACAATACGGGCGGCAGGCGGGTTCAGTGCACTTAAATGGAATGGCGGGCCAGCCGAATTGATTGCCGAAACAAAGAGGAGGCTGTTTGCGGCGTGAGTTGGGATATCAACAACATCCCCAAAGGATGGATGAAGGCAAAAATAAGCGATTTATGCTATCTTGGCAGAGGCCGAGTAATCAGCAGCAATGAAATAGCGCAAAACAAAGGTGAATATCCTGTTTATTCCTCGCAAACATCTAATAACGGTATCTTTGGATACCTTAATACCTATGATTTTGACGGGGAATATGTGACATGGACAACCGACGGGGCACATGCCGGAACGGTGTTTTACAGAAACGGCAAGTTCAATTGCACTAATGTATGCGGCACGCTCAAGGCTAAATCGTCTGACATCATTGATATGAAGTTTTTGAGTATCGCCCTTGGACTTCGCACTAAGTCTGAGGTGTTTATCGCAAGCGGCAATCCTAAGCTTATGAATAATGTTGTTGCGCAGATTGAGATTATCTTCCCTGAGTCTCTTGACAAGCAGCATCGCATTGCCGCAGAAATTGGGGAAAAGCTTTTCTCCGTGGAAAAAGCACGGCAGGCGGCAGTAGAGCAGTTGGATGCCACACACATAATAAAACAGGCATACCTTCGTGAAGCATTTGCAGATGGCAAAGGTGAGCATGTACAACTTGGTGATGTATGCAACAAGAGGATAGAATTAATTTCATCCAGTCACAATGGCGAAATGGTTTACATAGACATTTCATCCGTTGACAGCACACAAAAAAGAATTGTATCAACAAGCCTAATTCCGGTAAAAGGAGCACCAAGTCGAGCAAAGCAGATTCTCACCCCCCATGATATTCTTCTTTCAACTGTCAGACCAAATTTAAATGCTGTAGCAATAAATAATATCTATGAATGCGACACTCTTACTGTTGCTTCAACTGGTTTTTGCATATTACGTTGCAAACCAGAGCTAAACTATAAGTATCTGTTTTATTTTTGCTTGTCAGAAAGGTTTGTCAACAGCCTAACTAATATCGCAAAAGGTTCAAGTTATCCGGCAGTATTAGCTTCAGAGGTGTATGAGCAAATGATACCTTTGCAGCCGATTGGCGAACAACGCCGTATTGCTGCGAAAATTGAGGAAAGGTTCAACACTGTAGAAAAAGTAACGCAGACATTGATAGAGCAACTGGATACCATAAATGCACTACCAGCCGCAATCCTACGCCAGGCATTCGGCGGTTGGATGCAAGAGAGGGTGTAACAATATGAAGCAAGCACAAAAGTTTGGTGGTGACTGGACAGTTGAGAAGCTAAACATACTATCTAAAAAAGGGGGTGCCGAAATGAGGAATACAAAAATCGAGTGGACAGACCAAACATGGAATCCCGTTACAGGCTGCACAAAATTGTCTACGGGTTGCACGCATTGCTATGCCGAAATCATGGCAAAAAGGCTTAATGCCATGGGGGTGTACAAATATGCAAACGGTTTCACACCAACCATACACAACAATGTCCTTGATGAGCCATTGAAATGGCGAAATTCACATACTGTCTTTGTTTGCTCTATGGCAGATTTATTTCACGATTCCGTCCCCTTTGACTTTATAGATAAGGTGATGAGTACAATCCAGCAAACGAAACATCACCGATATCAAATATTGACCAAGCGTGCTGAGCGGATGGCTGAATACTTCTCACAAGCAGAAATTCCTACAAATGTATGGCTAGGCGTAACTGTTGAATCCTCATCAGAGAAATTCCGAATTGATTCGCTTAGGAGACTACAGGCCGCAATTCGATTTATATCGTGTGAGCCTTTAATAAACGACCTGGAGATTTTAGACTTAGAAGGCATTGATTGGATAATCGTAGGAGGTGAAAGCGGTGTCAAGGCTCGTCCAATGAAGCCGGAATGGGTACGCACCATACAGCAGCAAGCTCGCGAGCAAGGCGTTGCCTTCTTTTTTAAGCAATGGGGAACCTGGGGTTCAGATGGCGTTAAGCGAAATAAAAAAGCAAATGGAAAAGCCCTTGACGGTAAGATTATTCAGATGATGCCGCAATTGGCAATGAGGTAACAGTACATGGCAAAAAAACTCACAACCAAGCAAACCTCCCTAAAAAGCGAAATAAAAGCCATATGCGACATAATGCGGCGCTCCAACTGCGCAGGGGCCATGCAATACGTGCCAGAGTTGACATGGCTGTTATTCCTGCGGATTTTGGATATAAGGGAAACAACCGAGGCCGAAACCTCCGCGGCTCTCGGATATACCTTCACACCCTCCCTATCCGCACCATATCGCTGGAGTGACTGGGCAAACAAAAACGGAGTAAAGCGAGAAAGCCTTGTGGACGGCAAGCTTGGCGCATACTTCGAGTTTATCAACACGGACTTGATTCCCCACTTAAAGGCATTGCGTGATATACCCGAAGCCACCCCTCGCCAAAAGGTAATCAGTGAAATCCTGTCTGGCGTAGAGCGCGTCCGTATTGATACGGAAAAAAATCTGCTGGATATCCTCGATAAAGTCAATGATATCTCGGCAGACAGCATCGACGATACTCATATTTTCACTATGTCCCAGGTGTATGAAGAATTGCTTCTGAAAATGGGCGAAAAAGGCAATGACGGCGGCCAGTTTTTCACACCGCGGGAAATTATCCGGGCGATAGTAAAAGCCATAGACCCAAAACCCGGTGAAACTGTGTACGATTGTTGCTGCGGAACCGGCGGTTTTCTTGTACAAGCATATGTATATATGCTGGAGGCAGCACAGACACATAGCGCGGATGCCATAGAGGAGCTTAAACACAATACATTTTTCGGCAGGGAAAAAGAAAATCTTATTTACCCGATAACCCTGGCAAACATGGTACTACACGGCATAGAACAACCGTCAATCTGGCATGGCAACACCCTCACAGGCAACGAGGTTTTCGGCGGTTTATTTGCTAATGCTCCAAGCAAGTACGATGTTATTTTAACAAACCCTCCCTTTGGCGGAAAGGAAGGCAAGGAAGCGCAAACCAACTTTGCGTATAAATCCGGGGCAACACAAATCTTATTTCTTCAGCATGTAATAGACAGCCTCAAAACAGGGGGCCGCTGCGGCATAGTTTTGGACGAGGGAGTTTTATTCCGCACAAATGAGAATGCCTTTGTGCAAACCAAACGTAAACTCCTTGATGATTGTAATGTGTACGCTATTATTAGCCTTCCAGGTGGTGTGTTCTCAGGCGCCGGCGCTGGAGTAAAAACTAATATTCTGCTGATGGAAAAAGGCAAGCCCACAGAAAGCATATGGTATTACGACTTATCGGATATAAAAGTAGGCAAGCGTACCCCTTTCACAATGGGAAAATTTGATGAGTTCTTTGAGTTATTGCCTACTCGCGGAGACAGCGATCGTAGCTGGTCTGTCAGCAGAAGCGCACTTGAAGACAATGGCTTTGACTTAAAAGCCGTAAACCCAAACCGCAAGATAATCCAGGATACCCGTACACCGGCTGAGCTTATCGCGGTTATAGAAGAAAAGCAGGCAGAGATTACAGCCGCACTTTCGGAGCTTAAAGCCTTAGAGGAGGTAAAAAAATGCACCTAGAGTACAATCGCTACTACCGCTACAACGCCATGGTGGAAACGCTGGAGGACTTCCGGCGTTTATACCCCAATCTGGCCAAGCTCTACTCAATAGGCCGTAGCTACGAAGGCCGGGACCTTTGGTGCGTGGAGCTAACCAACCAACAAACCGGCCCGTCAGAAGAAAAGCCCGGCTACTACCTGGACGGCAACACTCATGCAGGGGAAGTAACCGGCAGTATGGCCTGCCTTTACACCATAGACTGGCTGCTTTCCAATTACGGCAACGATGTACGGGCCACACGTATTCTAGACACAAAGGTAATCTATGTCCTACCCCGCATCTGCCCAGACGGGGCCGAGCTTTATCTTACAACACCACACATGCTACGCTCCAGCGTCCACGAATGGCACTACCCAGCCCATGCCGACCCTGATGGCCTACGCCCCGAGGATGTGGACAACAACGGAGTGATATTGCAAATGCGCCTAAGGGACGACCTGGCCGGAGACTGGAAAGTATCGGACGATGACCCGCGCCTAATGATACGCCGCAAGCCCCATGATTATGGAGGTGAATACTATCGCGTCTTCACCGAGGGCATAATCGAAAACTACGATGGCATAAGCTTTGACACCGCCCCGCCACGCTGGGGCATTGATATGAACCGCAACTACCCAATCAACTGGAAGCCCCCTCACACCCAAGCAGGCGCTGGGGACACCCCTCTCTCCGAGCCGGAAAGCAAGGCCGTCACGGACTTCCTGCTTAGTAAGAAGAATATCGCCGGCGCAACCTATCACCATACATCCGGAGGCATCCTGCTGCGGGCTAACTGTGTAGAAGGCGACGACAAAATGCCCCCTGCCGACCTGGCCATGTACAAGGGCCTTGGCAATCTTGGGGAAGAAATCACCGGCTACCCCTGTCAAGATATATATGGAGTTTTTGCCGATAAGAAACCTCAATGGGGTACTTTTATGGATTTGACATACGAATATCTGGGCATCAACTCCTTTGCCACGGAGCTGTGGGATTTGCGAGGCCGTGCCGGTGTTAAGGAAAAGGGAATGGCCGCATTTGCCAAGCTTAGCTACAAGGAGCTTGAGGAGATTCAGCTAAAAACCTTGCACTGGAATGACGAAGAAATGGGCGGTCAGTGCTTCTATCCTTGGACAGCCTTTGACCACCCACAGCTTGGAGAAGTAGAAATTGGCGGCTGGAATATTAAAGAAGGCCAGCAGAACCCTCCTATTAAGTTTTTGCAGGAGGAATGCGAGAAGGCCCTTAATTTCACACTAATGCATATGGAAGCCCTGCCGCAGTTGGCTATTAGCAGCGTGTGTTGCGAACAACTATGTAGCGGGCAAGCTGGCAGCAATGTATACGGCAAGCCAGCAGGCAGCGAACAAGTCAGCGGCAATGTAGGCTGTGACCAAACGAGTGGCAAACACGCCAGCCGCTTGTGGAAAATCACTGCCGCAATCGAAAACACCGGCTTCCTGCCAACATCAAGCACCCAAAAGGCCGTTGATAACAAAATTACCCCACCGGTAGCTGCCAAAATCTGCGGCGCGAAGGTGCTGCAAGGGGAGGCTGATGTCGAAATAGGCCACCTAACCGGGCGCGGCAGCAGTGCAATGTATGGCTATCAAGGAGCCGGAAGCCCTGCCGGACGCCGCAAGAAGGCCCAGTGGGTAGTAGAGGCAGAACCGGGTACAAAGATATGTATCACCGCCAAAGGCGAAAGGGCTGGGACAGCTGCTTGTGAAGTAAACCTAGGCGTCTAGCCTAACATCATATACAATAATCTTTCGGAGGTGAAAGACATGAAAGTCCCATACAACCCAGCAAAATACCACACCTGGCCCCAAATCCAAGACCTAACTGCAGCCTGGTGCAAGGCCTTCCCAGCTCTAATCAAGTCCTACCCCATAGGCAATACCCACGAAGGCCGGGAAATCATTTGCCTAGAAATCACAGCTCCAGGCATTCCCGCTGAGGAAAAACCCGGCTACTACGTAGACGCCAACTTCCACGCAGGAGAAGTAACCGGTTCGGCAGTGGCCCTGTACACCGTAAGCTGGTTCCTGGAAAACTACGGCAAGGACGCAGAAGCTACAGCTCTACTAGAAAACTACACTTGGTACATCGTCCCCCGGGTCTGCATAGACGGCTCCGAAATGTACATGAACACCCCATACACCCTGCGTTCCTCCACCCGCCTATTCCCATTTGAAGAAGACCAGCCAGGGCTGCATGCCGAAGACATCAATGGTGACGGCGTAATCACTCAAATGCGCCTGGAAGACCCTCACGGCGAATGGAAGCCTTCAACCCACGACCCACGCCTAATGGTACGCCGCAAGCCCAACGACTTCGACGGCACATACTACCGCCTATACCAAGAAGGCCGCATCGTTGACTTTGACGGTATAGAAATCCAAGCTGCCCGTCCCCGCTGGGGCCTAGATATTAACCGCAACATGCCAGCCTTCTGGGACATAGACGCAAAGCAAATCGGCTCCGGGGACTACGCCCTTTCCGAGCCGGAGGCCAAGGCAGTTGCAGACTTTTTCATAAATAAAAAGAACATAGCCGGGGCCATGAGCTACCACACCTACGGCAATGTCCACCTGCGGCCATGCTGCACTATCTCAGATAAGGAAATGGTCAAGGAAGACCTGGAAGCCTACAAGCTGCTGGGAACCCTAGGGGCCCAAATCACAGACTATGGCCACTGCGGCGTATTTGACGCCTTTACAATGGATCAGAAAAAGCCCTTCCGCGGTGTGTATCTGGACTGGATATACAATCACCGAGGCATCCTGTCCTGGTCAACAGAGCTGTGGAGCGCCCCGGTAGCCGCAGGGGTAGAGAAGCTAAAATTTGACGCCCCGCCCAAGCCCAAAACCGA
>Ga0123355_10004059_pt1 | contig 21225 bp, 24 predicted proteins | sample TergutEmb28metaG_3_FD_89872 | JGI IMG/M metagenome (GOLD analysis project Ga0123355, IMG submission 89872) | Embiratermes neotenicus P1 segment gut microbial communities from Petit-Saut dam, French Guiana - Emb289 P1 | ecosystem: Host-associated > Arthropoda: Insects > Digestive system > Gut ...
AACAACCGTAAGCTGCGCCCCATATCAAGGAGGAAACATGAGCATATTAAAAACCCAAAACCTATGCAAACGTTATGGCCGCCGCCCGGCAGTGGACAATGTTAGCATAACCGTAGAAAAAGGTGACATCTTTGGCTTAATAGGTCAAAACGGCGCAGGCAAGACCACTTTCATGCGCCTAGTAACATCCCTAACCCGCGCAGACAGCGGCGAGATATCCCTGTTTGGCGAAACCACCCCCGCCCGCCTAACCGCTGCCCGCGCACGCATTGGCTCTGTAATAGAGGCCCCGGCGCTTTATGGCAGCCTTACGGCGTTCCAAAACCTAGAGTATTATCGCATCCAAAGGGGCATAGCCGATAAAAACCGTGTACAGCAGGTACTAGAAACAGTAAGCCTGACAGATACCGGCAAAAAAAAGTTTAAAAATTTCTCCCTTGGCATGAAACAGCGCCTTGGGTTGGCCGTTGCAATACTTTCGCATCCGGATTTTCTTATTATGGACGAACCTACAAACGGCTTGGACCCGATAGGCATAATAGAGATGCGCGACCTTATTAAGCGCCTTAGCTTGGAAGGGATAACTTTATTGGTTTCTAGTCACATACTGTCCGAGCTTGCACAAGTTGCCAACAAATACGCCATCATACACAATGGCCGGCTGCTTAAATCCCTTACCCATGACGAGCTGCAAGAAGAATGCAAGCAAGCCCTGGCCATCACAGTAGACGATGTAGCAAAGGCGTCTGTAGTACTAGAAACAGCGCTTGGTGCAAGCAATTATAAGCAGGTATCCGCCAACGAACTACGTGTCTATGACCGCGTAGAAGACCCGGCAGAAATCACCTTCCGCTTAAGCCAAGAAGGCGTAAGAGTCTCTGGTATAACGGCAGTAGGCGACAGCTTAGAAGACTATTATACAAAAATCATTGGGGGGGAACCCAAATGATAAATATGATACGGGCAGATGTATACAGGATATTACGGGGCAAGGCCTTGTATGTGATATTTCTTTTACTAACGGTGCTGAGTGTGGCGCTGGTTGTAAGTACAATGTCTGCGGGCAATATTAATATTGGCGTAGAGTGGAACATGTGGGACGATATGGGCATTGCTGACATGGCAGTAGCCTTTAACGGGCTAAGCAGTGCAGCAATACTTTATACACAGTTAGATAATCTCGTGTTTTTCCTGTTGCCGCTTGTGTATGCGGTTATTATGCCCATGTTTATTTACAGCACCGTCAAAAATGAAGTTACATGGGGTATGTCGCGGGCCAAGATATATATGTCTAAGCTTGGCCTTAGCTTTGTACTATGTATTGTGATGGTTGTGTTTTATATGATTGTGGGTATGCTGCTTGCTACGATATTGCGCGGTTTTGGCGGCCCGGCCCCGGCGGGTTATTGGCAGCAGTTGTTTATGACCTTGGGGGCGCAGTTGTTTATTATGCTTGCGGTTACTTGCCTTGCGGTTTTCTTGATGTTTGCTTTACGCCATGGCGGGGCTGTTAATGTTGTTTATATTGCGTACTTTTTTGTGCCTACCATGGTTATAATGGTCTTGTACCAAGTGGTTAACCCGCGCTTTATCCGCTTGTTGGATTTTTTGCTGATGTTTGCTGTCAACAGGCTGGGATTTTTAAGCCAGCTTAGTATGGGTGAAATCCTTACCGCGTTTGGGGTTGGGGCGGCTCATATACTGCTGTGTACTGTTGGCGGGATAGCGCTGTTTAAGCGGGCAGAGATAAAATAGGGGCTACCCCAAGATATAGGAGGGAATTTATGTCGAAATTATTTCGTGCAGATATTTATAGGATATTGCAGGGCAAGGCCCTATTTATAACATTGGTGGTAATGTTGGCTATTAATGTGCTAATGATAGTCTCGTATCACATGATGCAAACAAGGCGTATAGACGCAATAACAATCACCATTGGAAACGAGGCACAACTAGAAAATCAAGAGCAGTGGGAAGCCTTAATAGATGAACTACCTGCGATGAACAGCGTCAATGTGCTGAATGTATTGACTCAAAACATGGAAAATATGTTCTTTTTCCTGTTGCCAATTATTATTGTGGTTGCTGGGGCTATATTTACACATGGCACTGTTAAAAATGATGTCTCGTTTGGGATATCTCGCACACAGTTGTACATGTCAAAGCTGCTTTTGAGTATGATAATTAGCGCACTGTTTCTAGTGTTTTATATTGCATCAGGGGTGATTATTGCCGCTATTGTAGGTGGGCTTGGCAGCCCTGCCCCTACTGGGCATTGGGCAAACTTTGTGCAGGTGATTGGGGCGCAATATGTTTTGATTACGGCAATGATATGTATTGGGACATTTTTGGCCTTCACAACCAAGCGCACAGCGGCTGTAAATGGGGCGTATATTGCTATTATATTTGTGCCGGCGCTGGTAATTTCAATACTAAGTGTTGCAAACCCGTCGCTTGAAAGGCTTTTTGATTTTAATATTACTTCGCAGGTCATGAACCTGTCCAACATACGTTATATGCAAGCTAGCGAAATTGCCACGGCCTTGGGTGTTGGGGTGTTTTGGATACTTGTCACAACTTTGGGCGGCTTAGCCTTGTTTAAACGGACAGAAATAAAATGACCATCCTGGGTATAGCATGTGTGATACTGGCAATAGCCCTTGTAACAACGCTTATATTGTGGCTAAGGCTAAAAGGCGATATCCGGCAGCTAGGCAAGAGCCTTAGTGAAATTATAAACACAGATACCAACGCACAGCTTTGCACCAACACCTTTGACAAAGATGTTACGGCACTTTTGGGCAGCGCCAATGATTTGCTGGCAAAAAGCCGACGCGATTTTATTGAAGCACAGCGCACAGAAGAAGACCTAAAGCGTGCAATCACAAATATATCCCATGACTTGCGCACCCCACTTACATCGGCTAAGGGTTATTTGCAGATACTGGATGGGACACATGTTGATGAAACAACCGCCCGCTACCTGGCAACAATACGCGGGCGGTTGGAGAATTTGACTGTTCTGATGGATGACTTATTTGCATTTTCGCGGGCGCTGGAAGGCAATACATCTGCAAACAAAGTAAATATCAGCAGTGTGTTGCGGGATGCCCTGTCAGAAAATTATGAAGAACTGAAGTTGAAGGGGTTTGTGGTAGAAAGCAGCATCCCCGACACGCCGGTATATTGCTATTGCGATGAAGACGCACTAAAACGCGTGTTGCAAAACCTACTAAAAAATGCGCATACACATGGGAAAGAATACCTGTGTGTATCGCTTTCAAACACCATAAAAGTCGCCAACAAAGCAGACGGGCTTGACAGTTTGGATATTAACCGCATATTTGACCGTTTTTACACGGCCGATGCTGCCCGTACCCACAAGCGTACCGGGCTTGGGTTGGCTATTGCCAAGGAGCTGACGATGAGGATGGGTGGCACGATTTCCGCAGAAGTTAGAAATGATATGCTTACTGTATGCATAAGCCTGCCGGGGCTGGATTAGGGTTTTGACACTTTGTTGTTTACTTAAATATAACGTATAATTATCTCTCGAAAATTAAAGCGAACAAATTAAGAGAGGAACATCAAAGTGAAAACACCCGTAACCACTGCATTAAATTTTTACCAAGGTCATGACCCTGCCGCGTTAACTGCCGTTTATGGCAGCCCACTATATGTATACAACGAAGGCATATTTCGAAAACGCTGTCGGGACATGGTAAACCTTACAACTTACCCGCATTTTAAGGTCAACTACGCCATCAAAGCCAACACCAACATAAGCTTACTACGCATAGCCAAGGAGGAAGGCTTATTGGCCGACATAAGCAGCCCAGGCGAAGCAGTTGCCGCTTTTGCTGCGGGTTTTGCAGCAGAGGATTTATTTTTTATAGCAAACAACATCTCCTGTGACGAAATGGCATTCGCTATAGAGCGCGGCATAACGCTAAGTGTGGACTCCATTTCACAGCTAAAAACCTATGGCAAGCTAAACCCCGGCGGCGAGATAGCACTGCGCTTTAACGGCGGCGTTGGCGGCGGCCATCACGAAAGCGTAATAACCGGCGGCGATAAAACCAAGTTTGGGATACGCGCCGCTTATATACCAGAAGTGAAAGACCTATTAGCTAAATATAACCTACGGCTTACGGGCATTAACCAGCACACCGGCTCGCAAAATACAGAGGATGTATACCTAAGCGGCGTAAAAGAGCTCTTGACCATTGCCAGCCAGTTCCAAAACCTGGAGTTTATAGACTTTGGCGGTGGCTTTAGCATCCCATACAACAAGCAAAACGGCGAAGCTCCTACAAACTTGGCCTATCTAGGCCAAGCACTAACCGCGCTTATGGAGGATTTTGCCACAGCATACGGCAAGACTGCTACAGTGCCGCACTTGACTTACATGATAGAGCCGGGCCGGTATATCTGCGCAGAAAGTGGGGTGCTTTTAGGGACGGTACACGCCATAAAGCAAAACGGCGAGACCAAGTTCGCGGGGACGGATTTAGGCTTTAACATACTGGCCCGTACAACGCTATACGACGCACACCATGATATAGAGATATACAGCCAACAACCGGAAACTTCGCCACCAGCTAAGCTGGAGCCAATAAGCATAGTAGGCAACCAATGTGAGTCCGGTGACTATATAGCAAAGTCCCGCCTTTTGCCGCCTATATGTGAAGGCGATATAGTGGGGGTACTTGATGCCGGGGCTTATGGTTACTCTATGAGCTCCCAGTATAACCATCGCCAGCGCCCGGCAGAGATACTTATACAAGAATGCGGTAATATAAAGCAGATACGCCGACGGGATACTTATGAGGATATGCTGGCTAATATGTTGTAAAATTTGGAGTTTTGAATTAAAAATGCGCTACCCATTGGATGTTATACTAATCTCGAAAATCATCGTCGACAACACATCGCGAAAAACTGCTTAAAGCCGCCGATTTTCCACTCGGTTGTCGACGTGATTTTCTGAGATTCGTATTACTGATGGGTAGCGCATTTTTTATAACTCTCTATGAAGCTCTGGTACTTACACCGCGTATATCCAATGATTGAAATCTAAATCTAAAAACTCGTCTATTTCTTGTTTGATACCCGTATCAATTTCCGAGATTCTTTTAACGCCGCTGGCTGTTATGGCCAAGGGGTTGATATATCTTTTTTTGGCGGAAACATTAACGCAGAACTTGTCGTGCAGCTTATCACATGATGTTGCCACAGCTGAGATAGCTGTGTATTCGCCCCAAAGTGATGAGAATTTTGGGGATTTATTTAGTTTTTCTATTACATCACTTTCGGTAGTGTATAAGTCATCGTGAGTTACAACCCCAAGCCCAATGGCACTGCGGATAATTTCCGCCAAATATTGCATTAGGAATCTATCTTCCTTGGATACATAAAAATGTGAATTTCTTAAAGATATGTGCGTGAACTTTTGGGCTTTGCTGATGGAGCGGAAGCAAAGTTCGTCTATTCCATGTTCATTTTTCATGACATGTAAATCATCATATACATCTTTTATTTGGCTTAGCTCTATGTTGTAGACCATATGTGCGTTGCCTAGCGTATACTCTAGCCTGTCTGCCGAGAGCATAGGTGTTTTATTGTCCGCTACGGGATATTTATGATAATCGCAGATATCATCAACGCCTATACCGTTTTCATCCAACAATCCCATGATTGATTTCGAATTTTCTATAAACCAGCGTGTTTTGTCTTCTGTTGATTCTTGGGATATATGGTCGTTATTCATAAAGTCTATTGTATGTGCAAAAACAGGGGTTGATATGTCGTGAAGCATGCCCGCTACCGCTTGCCTTATATCACCGGTGAAGTGCCACACTATGCTTGCAACGCCAATACTGTGGGTTAGCCTCGAATATGGAAGTTTTGCATCTTTGTAAATTGGGATATTAGAATACTCGGTCCCGCAATGCATTCCTACATCGGCAAGCCTTTGCATCTCAGGCGTGTTGGACAACTGGCTCAGTAAAGCTGGCACCTTGTTTGTATAAATTTGTGTATGCATATTTACGCCCCGCTTTCGTATTGGTTTTACCTACTATTACGCAAAGCCACGACCAATATCTCATTGCATACAAACACAAGTACAATAAAGCCCAGCGCCAAGGGGAACAACGCTTCATAGGAAATAAAGTGCAGTATCTGGCTAGTAATAAAAAACAAAACCGCAATCCCGGCACCAAAAGCCGCGAGTTCGTACCCAACAATTTTTGAGAGGACGCGGGGCGAAAACCGGTTGGAGGTGTCGCTTACCAATGTAGGAAGCATTGGCGCCAGTCCAAACCCGGTAAGTGCTATGCCGGCAACATTGCTTGTAAAATACAATACCGCAACCCCGGCAATGGATATAACAACGCCTATACGCACAATGGGCACTTCCTTTATCCATTTGGCTACCCAGCCAAAAAACATACGCCCGACAGTCATAGCTACATAGTAGACAGCAGAAAATATAGCAACGGTATAATCCGTCTGGTGCCCCCGTGCGATAAGTGCCGCCCCGGTAAAGAACACCAGGGTATAGTCTGTACCGCCCAAGAAGAAAAATGTAAGTATCTCTACTGCCTGGTGCCATTTTTTTGTAAGGACACGTTTTTGGGTGTGGCTATGAGTTACTGTGTCAGCGTCTTCTTGCACTGCTGCCTCATGGCTATCGTCTATCCAGACTTTTTTGTACATGCTTAATAAAAGCATAACCGCGATTATGAGCAAGATGCCAGTGATTGCAAAGTACCCCGCACGCCAGCTTAGTACGGCCATCATCTGCCCCATGATAATAGGGCTCAAAGAGGCACCAGCACCCCAGAAACAATGCATCCAGTTGTTGTGCCTGGCTGTAAAATGCTTGGCCATGTATGAGTTCATGCTGGATGCCATAAGACCTGTGCCAAACCCATAAACCGTTATGGTGGCCAGCACCAACGCAAAATTAGGGGACAAGGCAAGTCCAACAAAACCCACGCCCATGATAACAAGGCCCCACAAGTACAATGTTTGCAGTTTCATGAAGCGGTTGAGCCGCGACAGTATAACCCCGGCCAGTGTATATGTTACAGAGTACCCTACCAGTATATAACCCGTGTGGGCCGTGGTCATGCCTCGTATTTCGTCTGCTATCCCAAGCCATGATACGGTAAACGCGCCGTCTGGGAAACCCACAACAAAGTAGCTTACCAGGATAATACCAAGCAGCCACACACGGCTTTTCTTGACTAGTTCCATTTATATCTTCTCCAAATGTGACATGAATTTCTATTGTAGTAGTACCGCCAACTATTTCGAAAACAGTAGCGCCTATAGTTTCTGACAAACAGGGCATATAAACGTGGATGTACTGCCTGTTTTGATTGAGGTAATTGCTTCGCCGCATGTTGGGCATGGCTGATCATCTTTGTAACCAATTGCAAAATCCTCTACACAGTATCCACCCTTTTGGCCATAAAAGTCATTTTCGTATGAGAACGAGCCTTTTTCGCGTGACAGGTTGAGCACAGCCATGATGCTGTCGTATACGCGATTAATGTCATCGCCGCTCATGTCTGATATTTTCTTTTGTGGGTGCTGGCCGGCTTTAAACAAGATATCGTGCATGTACATATTGCCTATGCCGCCTATGTTTTTTTGGTTCATAAGGAAGGCTTTAATTTGTGTTTTTTTGCCTTTGAGCAGGTTAGCAAAATACTCGCGGGTAAAATTTTCGTCGAATGGGTCCATGGCTATGTCTTTTGTGTTGGGTTCGGTACTAAGCTCAAGGTCGGAGACGAGCAGGTATTTGCCAAACCACCAGAAACGGGCGGTGTAGCCGCTATCATCGTTAAAGTTGAGTTTTATCTGATATTTTTCTGGCAAGGTTTCTTCGTTTTCGAAGTATATGATATCTGCGCCCATGCCAAGGGATAATAGGATGTTTTCGCCGTTACTTAGTGTTGTTATTATCCATTTGCCTTTGTGGTATACGCTTGTTATTTTTGCGCCATGGATGCGGTTTTGGAACTCTGCCTCAGGGATGTTAGCGCATTTTTCTTGCAATAGTTCTATAGACTTAACTGTTTTGCCTTTTTAGGGCATTGTTCATCTGCCCTGCTAGTTTTGTGATTTCTGGTAATTCTGCCATTGTTATGCCTCCATTTTAAATTATAGGTGTGGTTTAAAGTTATTTCTGATGCAGTGTATCGCTTCTGCCGGGTTTGTCCGTTATAATTATAGCGAAATAGTTGATATAGAGCCAACATCAAAGGGGAAAGTTTATGACGGCATACGAGTTAATGATTAAAACAAATTACCACCTTATCAAAGGCGGCGAACTAACCACGCCCCAAAAGGCCAACATTACACGCCAACTCCTTGCCGCGCAAAGCTTGCCAGATGTTGTGCGCTGGGGAGATATGTACCCGAAATTTTTTATCCCGCCGGATAGGGACAGCAAAAAATTTCAGACAGTTGTCCCCATGTCACCAGCGACACAAATATTATCACAAAATTCATATGAGCTAGAAATAATACGGCTACTGCACATGTTTGCGCCAGAAGACAGCAAAGCCGCTGTAAGTCATATAGTAGACGAGACGCTATCACGACTCAAGAAAACGTGCTTTGGCTATAAAAGATGCGCTAAAGGCGAATGTTTCGAGTCTGCGATTGTAACATTGCGCTTCTTGTCCACTGTTGCGCCTACAAGAACGGATTGGATGAAGAAGCAGATTTCTGTATTCAACAGTCATTATTTTGACAAGCGCCGCCGTAGCGGTGTGCTTATGTATTTCTGGCTATGCCTTTTGGAGTTGCCTATTGCTATAGCAGAGCCAGAAATACACCTGTACAAGAATATAATGCTAAGCCAACCTGTGCGCAAGCAAAAAAAGGGCGAAGACCCGGATCTTCATCTAGTATTTGCAAATATTGTGCGAAATACATTGATGAGATTGCCGGAGTTTTCGCTGATACTAGGGCAAAACAAACCCTTGACTATGTGGGATATTAATAAGTTGGAGGTAACAAATGAGCGAATATAAAATTAACACACACACATTAACAACCGTACTTAGCAAAATGCTTAGCACAGATATTGCAAGCGCTGATTATCAAGCCAAAGCCTTAGAGGGCGGCACAATAGGCAATGTGCTGCTTGTCACAGGTACTGCATACGCAACTGGCGGCAAAGCGCTTCCATACAGCGTAGTCTATAAAAAAACTGCCAAGTTTAAACGCCACAATGACCCGGACTCTTGGCGCCGTGAGTATGACCTGTATGCTTCTGAGTTGGGGACGGTTTTTTCTGAGTCTTTGCGGTGGCCTATGTGCTATCACTCCGAGATAAGCAGTGAAGAAAACCAGCTGTGGCTCGAATACATCCCCGGGGTTACGGGCTTGGACATGACACCCCACATGTGTACCCAGGCAGCACATGAGCTTGGCCGGCTCCAGGGCAAGCTGTACGCCACGCAACCTGGTGTATTACAAAGCCTTACAAACTTAAGCAACACCGGTTACCTAAAAAGCTTTTATACGAATTATAGGACATGGCCAGAGGTATACGATTATATCCGCAACAGCGAGTGCGAGCTCCCGAAAGAATTATGCAAGATGCTAGTAGACATAGACGAACAAGCAGACGAAATATTCCAACGTATAGAAAAACTGCCCATAGTGCTGTGCCACCGGGATTTTTGGGTAACAAATATACTTTGCACACCGGAAAAAATAGCACTTATAGACTGGGATACCACTGGCTGGGGCTATTTTGGCGAGGATATCGCAAGCCTTATTGCAGATGATGCGGATATAGCTTACATGGTAGAGAACTTTATAACTTGCATCCCCGCGTATTACAAAGGTTTTGCAGAATATGCGGACATTTCTCATATTAAGGACAATTGCGTTTATGAGATAATCCTTCTTATGTATGGCTATAGGACTGTAGAGGGCTATAAATTTGCAAAAACACCTGAGGATAAGATGCTTTGCCTTAGTACTCTTCAGAAGATGTATGAAATGAAGGCAGTGCGTGTGTGTTGTTAAGGGATATGTATGTTTTCAACCCAATTTCCAAAATTATTATAATGACAGACACCAACTAACTCACGCATACCTTTTAAGCCCTTCCAGTCGATTTTACAGTCTGACAGGTTTATATGTTTTTCCAATAATTTCGTAAGTTCACCTAAGTCCAAGATAGAAAAAACAATGGCCTTTCGGATTAAATTATCCGTGTCCATACCCTCGACAGTCTTTACGCGGGAAACTGCGTCTGCAATGTCCTTACAATGTTCAATCATGTGTTCAAGTACTTGCTTACATGTTCTTTTCATAAAATACAAACGCCTCCTGCTCTACATTTTTTTGGAACGATTCATCCATATGTCGCAGTCCAGGCTTATAAACCAAATCCAGCGATATGGGAATTGCGGCAATTAAATCTTCTCTTAGGCTAAAAAAACCCAAACCAACCGTAGCTGATTCAAACTCTACAAGTATGTCAACATCTGACCCGGGAGTATATGTTCCGCGGGCATAACTACCAAAAAATGAAGCTCTCGCAACGGGGTGTTGCTCCAAGATAGGTTTTATTTTTGTTGCAATCTCATCCCGGGTCACAATGCCCACCTCCTATGATACTTTCACGAAAAAAAGCGCGCCCACCACCTGGGCGGTCTTTCCCCAACAAGGATAAAATAACCCCCATACCCCCTGCTGTTTACAAACTCTGTATAAAAGTCATATGAGCCTACAAAGCATCTTGCATCAACTTGCAAAGTCTTATAGTCAAGGGAGCTTACCGTAAAAATACCCCACGCCACAACAAACCCATCATGATATTGGTCGCGATTAAGCGATGCTATTACATAGTCACCTACATTTAGCTCTGTCCAGGACGGCCCCCACCAAGCTGGGTGGGTTTTGTATACTACAGCAATCTCTGGCCTTAGCTGGCGGGCGGCTTCCCTGCGCAACATGCGATTTATCTCGCGCTGCGTCCTTGTATAATTGCCATCGCCGTCTTGATGGCGGGCGCCTGCACTTACAATAAAACCTGTGGACTTTATTGTTATTGTATCTTCGCTTGACTCAATTATCTCGCCAATTAATAGTGTATCGTGGCGGTTGCCCGTAAAATGCGCGCATGGAGTCCCACCATACGCCGTAAGGTTGTGTATGGCCAACACAACAACCGCAGCCAATATTACCCAAAGCCACTTTGCTCGCATATTAATCTCCACACCTTCCAAACTTGTTTTGCCGTAGCGCCTCATACAGCACAATCCCCACCGCAACAGATAAATTAAGCGACCGCGCGTCGCCTACCATGGGTATGCTAACCACGCAGTCGCGGTATTCGTCTAGTAGTGCAGGTGGCAGGCCGGCTGTTTCGCTTCCAAAGACTATATAGTCGTTTGGGCTGTATTTTACGTCTGCGTAGGTTTTGTTGCCGCCGGTCTCTACCAGGTAAATACGGGAATGGGGCGTGCCAATAGCCTCAACAAAATGTGCGAAATTATTGTGTTCACGCACGTCTATCTTATACCAGTAATCCATCCCTGCACGCTTTAGGGCTTTTTCGTCTAGATAAAAGCCGTAAGGGCGGATTAGATGCAGCTTTGCGCCGGTTACCAGACATGTGCGGCCTATTGCGCCAGTGTTGTGGGGGATTTCTGGCTGGTGTAATACAATATTCATAGATACTCCCTGGTTTTGATACAAATGATAAAGGTTTTTTGGGTTTTGATACTATTGGTAAAGGCGATATTGCCGGCTACGGATACGGCTTCTAATACCACTGCGCTAGCAAGTGGTCGACTGTGCCCGGCTGGCTGGCTAACTCTATAAAGATTTCTTCAATCTTACCGGCAAGCCCAGTCGCGTATAAGTCTACGCCAAAGGTGGCCGTGTCTGACAGTATTGGCTGCAAGTCCACGGTTTTGGCAGTTGTGCTTAGCTCAAGCTGTGAAAGAGGCAGCACTGCCGCTGGCAGCTTGGGGTCTGGGCTTAATGCCATGACCATACCTGTATCATCTAGGCCCATACGGTAGCGGAGCCACAATGCTATAAAGCGCGGTATTGCGCTAAGCCCGGCAATGTCCATACCTGCGGCCACCCTGGAACTAAGTGTCACGCCAAAACGTACGGGTATTTTTTGGGATGCGTCCATGTTAATGCGCGCTGGGGTATCTGGGATAAAGGGGTTGGGGAAGCGCTTTGTTACTACCTCGTTTAGGAACTCTTGCGGGTTTATTATGCCGGGGTTGGCCACCACGGGCATAGCCTCACTAGCGGCGTGGTTTATCAGGGCTACCAAGCGCTTATCTTGCATACAAGCCGCAATTGTAGGGTAGCCAAGCAAGGTCCCGGTTACACCCAATATGGTGTGCAGTGGGTTGAGGCAGGCGCATACCTTCATCTGGTCTGCCCTGCGCACGGTCTCCCTGTCTGTGAGGTATACACCTTGGCCTATTGTTTTTTCGAATGGTGGGCGGCCGTTTGGGAATGCGTCTTCTATCACCAGATACTGTGGGCTTTCGGCGTTAACAAATGGGGCAACGGTGGTGTGTTTGGCGGTTTGGGTAATTGCAGTAGAAGCAAACCCTTCCGCCGCTAATATATCCGCCACCGCCGGCGAAGGCGATGGGGTGATTTTGTCTATCATCGTCCAGGGGTAGGATTGGGCCTGTACGTACTCTATAAAGCCAGCCGGGGCCTGGTTGTTCTTATGCCAGGCTTTTGCTATTTCTATGACTGCGTTGGCTACCTTTGTACCGTTTTCTGCAAAATTGTCCATTGCCACTAATGCAAGCGGCGGGCCGCCTGCATTGTACCGCGCCAAAAGCCCGGCAGTTACCTGCTCCATTGCTGTTGTGGCCATGCTTGGGGATGGGCAGATATTTGTAGCGGCGTAGCCTTTTTCTGTTATGGTAAAGCTGATTAATTGCAACCCTGGTTGTGATACAACCTGGCAAAGCCGGTTTAAGTCCGTGCTAAAAGCCTCCGCAACGCTTGCAATTACGCGTTTTTGGACGGTGCCGTCCGCCATAAGACTCACAGCCAGTGTTAGGTTATCGTATGGCGCAAACGATGCCGGGATTATGCCCTCATCGTAGGACTCGTATACGATTATACCGGTATCTGTATGGCAAGCCTCTAATAAATCTTGCTGCAACCCGGCCAAGAATATGCGAAATATATTGCCGGCCCCAATGTGCAGCCATGTTGGGGACTTTATTGTGCGGCTGGTCATTGCTTCTACATCCAAGGCGGGCAACTTGTAGCTTTCGGGCCAATTTTCTGGGTGGCTAAGGCTTTGCCGGGTTAAGGTTAGGGGTTTTTGCATGGTGTCCTCCTGAGCTTGTTAATTACAGAGGCTTGGCTTGGTCATGCTTTTGCTTATAAATACGCAGCATCTCGTTATAGCGTGCCCCTGTTTTCCTGTAGTATATCTCATTTAAGCCAGACATTACAGCTATGCCCAAGGTTATGACTGCGGTACCTATAAGCCACAAGTGCTCCCAACCCGTAGGCAGCGCAAAAGATGTCAAATAACATATCGCAACCAACACAATTAATGCAAAGTTAAATGCTATGGCTCGCCTAAAAAACCGCCACTTAGTTATCACATTTTCACCAAAAAACACTTCCCACAACACGGCTATAGCAATCGCAAGCACTGCCCCTTGTATTATAAAAGCGAAGGGTACACTGTACTCAAAGTCTGCACTTGTTAGCCTGGCATACAATGTCCCCACAACCATGTAAAACCCTATTAGTCCAAACAGTATCCCACCGGCTATCAATTTTAGCGGTATAACGGTAGCTATCAATTTTTTCATAAATGTCACCATCCTTAATCAATTTTTTATTCCTAGTCTTTGTTTTAGTAGTTTTGCATATTGCCTTGATACAACAAGCCTTTCGCCACCCATCATAGTAACCTCTATACGGCCACCAAAATCCGGGCAAAGGGATGCTATCTTGTATATGTTTATAACTTGCGACTTCGCGCTTCTTATAAACCCAGCATCCGAAAGGACTTCTTCAATCTCATACAGCTTTAGCTGCAACTCATATACTTCAGATGCGGTGTACAAGAACGTATTTTTGTCTACAGACTCGAAATACAATATGTCTTGTACATCCACCAGGTAAGTTGCCCCGTCCTTTGTACAGGAAAGTTTATTTGCAAAGCTTTGCAGTAAAGACTCTAGCTTGCGTATGTCCTGTGTGGCTGTAGAGCATCTGATAATTACCTCTGTATTTTCGTATCCTTCAACAATTTCTATTTTCACACTATCACCTCCAATTGCGTACTTCTTGGGCCCACACAAATTGTATTGGCTATGCCTCTTTATTTCAACGCAACTTAGTAGGCTGTTTCGCCAACTTAGAAATGGCGCGTGTTTGACACCGCTGGCGCGATATGAAATACTTCTACGATGCTATTTTCCATAAAGGATGATTATATGAGCGCAAAGCAAGGCAAGTACGACCTCACCCAAGGCCCCATTTTACATAAGTTGATACCACTATCCATCCCCATAATGGCCACATCGTTCATGCAAATGGCATACAGCCTCACAGATATGTTTTGGATGGGGCGGCTTGCTGGCGGGTCCGCTGTGGCGGCGGTAGGTACTGCTGCGCAATTTTTATGGCTATCTATGGCCTTTATGGTAATAGGCCGCATGGGCGCAGAAATTGGCGTGTCCCAAAACATGGGCCGTGGCGACACCCAAGCGGCAAAAAGCTTTGCACAAAACTCATTTATTATCGCGCTGGTATTGGGCATAGCTTATGCCGCAGTTATGATTACTTTAAGCGGCCCGCTTATAGGTTTTTTTAGGATTGATGACCCGGTTGTTGTGCACGAGGCACGGCAGTACTTGGTTGTTTCGGCGTTGTCTATCCCATTTTTGCTGGCGCACAATGTTATCACCGGGTGCTACAACGGGTTTGGCAATACCAAGATCCCTTTTTATATAAACTCCTTGGGCCTGGTACTTAATATTATCATAAGCCCTATACTCATTTTTGTGCTGGGGCTGGGGATTGTGGGCGCGGCGGCGGGCACAGTTGTTGCGTCTGTTGTTAATTTGTCCCTTAAGATATGGGCAATAAAGTTTTATAGCGGCCGCCCCTTCGAGGAATATGCCATCTTTAGCAAAATAAATTGGGACCGGGTAAAGCAGATATGTAAATGGGGTATACCTGTAGCTGCGGAGTCTGCACTGTTTACATCGCTGTTTATGGTAGTCTCGCGGCTGGTATCCGAGTTTGGTGTGGGTGCAATTGCGGCTCATAGGGTGGGTTACAATGTAGAGGCTTTGTCTTTTATGGTTGGCGGGGGTTTTGCAATGGCCTTTGCTGCCTTTGTAGGGCAAAATTATGGCGCAAAAAAATGGAGCCGCTTGCACAGCGGCTCTCGCATATCGTTAATTGTTATGGCCGGTTACGGCGTTTTTGTTACAATTGTATTGTTTGTATTTGCAAACCCGTTGGTACGCATATTTTTGGATTGCCCATACGAGATACAAATGGGTGGGGATTATTTAAGGATAGTAGCGCTTACCCAGCTAATGTTCTGTATGGAAGGCGTAGCGGTTGGGTCTTTTAGGGGGCGCGGGCTTACGGTTTACCCTTCTGTTGTAAGTATCAGCAGCAATGTGATACGTGTAATTGTTACGTATGCATTGGCGGCCACAGCCCTTGGCATTACCGGGGTGTGGATTGGCATTGCCGTGTCTATGACCATAAAAAGCGTGTGGTTGTTGGTTTGGTATTGGGTCAACGTGCGCAAGCTACCCAAGGTTGACGAGTTGGAAAGCGATTTACAAGTTCAGTAACGTAGGCTCCTTGCTCCAGGCGTGGCCCATTTCTGACGGCAGCCGCGCTTGGTTAAAGCATTCTGCCAAGTCTATGTGCAAGTAGGGTACGTAGGTGCGTTCTTCGTCTGTGCTTACACGCACATGACTTTCAGGGAAGTTGTGTATTACGGCTTGACCAAATATCGCGTCTATTAACGTCGCAAACGGCCTTACTGTACGCACTGTGCATACTGCGTCACCATCGCCGCGTGCGGCTTGCGCTGCAAAGGTTAGACTATTGACCATGCCGTTTCCTATTGCTGGGCCCAGTTCTTCAACCCGCCCGTCCCGGTGGTGGACTGTACATACACCTTCTTTGTCAAAGACACTAACCGTTATCACTGCCTTTTCTAGCTCATATCGCATAACAGGGCTATGAAGCCAAAAATTTGTCGCATGAGACGCGGCATAAAACACCTTAGCGCCACCCACTTCCCCACGCAACACGCATGTGTCAAAGGACTCTATATCATTTGCGCGATATGTTTCTGCATAAACATTTTTCATATTGGCAGAGTCCTCCATGGTATTACCCAGGAGGAATAACGTGTTTTGCAAATGGTGCGATGTAGCATTAGACGCAACCGAGTCATTGACCAGTTGCCCGTCATCCATAGTGATGCGGCCTGCCCAGTTGTTGCGGCGGTAATATTTCCAGTATCTTGGCCAGGTAGTAAAGCTTTTGAACAACACAGGCTTGCCAAACTCACCAGCGATAATGCGGGCTTTTATGCCGCGCATAACACTAGAACAACACCACTGGAACCCAACAGACAATGTATTACCAGAAGCGGTAACGTTTTCGTCCAACCTGTTAAGGGTTTCTAGGTCTGGGACTAGTGGTTTCTCACACAGCACATGGCTGCCACCGGCCAAGGCCGCAGTACAGTGCTGGTAGTGCAAGAAGTGTGGCGAGGATACAAGCACCAGCTCTGCAGTTTTTCCGGCTGCATAAAAGTCCTCTAGCCGGTTATACACAGGCACGGTATTTTTGAATAAGTTGTATATGTGAGAGTCTTGTGCATATGGGTCTACTATTGCTGCCAGGCGTACATCGGGTACGACATTATCTAGCAGCATCTTGCCATGATTAGCGCCAAAGCCGCCTGCCCCTACCAGCACAGTGTTTACCAATCTTGATTTGGGAGTAGTCATAATTACACGTCACCTCTCCTTTGGTCTTCTATAGATGCCTTTATACCTTCGTATATGGCATTTTTAAGTTCATATGTGTTTTGTTTTTCACGGCTCTCCAGGGCTGTGTTTATGGCGTCGCGTATGGCTTTTTTAAGCTCTGTGTTTGTGTGTTGTTCGGTTTGGGCGCGGGCCTCTATTGTGCCGTTGCGCACGGCCGTTTTAATTACATAGTACAAGATTGTTATCACTATCACTGCAGTCAGCAAGGCTATTGGTATTATATGTATGTCCATGGCTTCGCTCCTTGGCCCGTACTTTAATCGTGCAACATTGATAATAAATTAGCGCAATTGCTTTGTAAAGGTTTTGCGTTGACGATATACAATTGAGTATGATAGTCTCCGCATATAAGTGTTTCGTTACGAAGGGATTGGAGGAAACCATAATGATATGTAAAGATATTTTTGACGCGATAACCAACAAGGCAAGCGCATACAAGTACTCTGCAATGACTTATCTAGACTTCGAGGATTGCAACAACTCCGAAATCTTGCACGATGGGGACGATTTCATCCTAATGCAAGACAAAAGCAAGACACCGGCAATACTTCATTTCGCAGCCAACGATTTTGAGGCATTGGTCAAGGCCATTGCGTGCTTGCCAGGCAAGCTGCGTATGAATTTCGTACCAAAGGAGTATGCACCACATCTAAGCAAAATTGGATTTACGCAGTGGGCAGAGTTTGTGGATTTTTGGAACAACGACATAGCCAAAACCGTGTCACAGCTAAATAATGTGCACGTCCCTGAGTATCTTAGTGCAGATGACTGCGGCGAGGCATATGCTATTTCTAAGCGGTGCGAGCTACAATCCAGAGGTTATGAAGGGCAAAGCGTGGAATATTTCGCTTCATGGCTCGAGGAGCACAATGTCATCATCCAGCGCAGTGGTCCCGCTATAGCTGGGTATTGCTGTGTTTCTATCTACAACGAAGGCACAACCCTTTGGGTAAGAGATGTAGGTGTTGACCCAAAGCACCAAGGCAAGGGGTTGGGTAAGATGTTAATGCAACAAGCCCTGTGCTATGGCGTACAAAACGGGGCAGTAAAGGCCTTTCTTGCAGCCGATATATTGAACGAAAACGCGATTGGTTTGTTTAACAAATATGGCTTTTTTGCAAAAGAGGTTGAAAGCGAGCTGCAGATGGTAAAACGCTAAAACAAACATGATAAGCATATTACAACAGCCTTGATATGCTGCAACTAAACAAATAATAAACAGCCCAGCCAAAGTCGAAATAGCGGAAGTTTCAACGCTTTTCGGCAATGGCTGGGCTGTCTCAAATTATTTCGGTATAAATATTTATTCAGTATCACAAATGATATCTATAGTATAAAACCCGCCCTCTAAAAAAGGCTGCGCAAGCTCGTCTTGGACGCGCACATAAATTGTACATGTATCTGTAAATTGGGTGTCTAAAACTTCCACTCCCCATTTATCAAAGTTGTACTTTACCTTGTCGTATTGGGCGTAATCGCATGTGACTTGGTAGTGTTTGTAAAAAACTTGTACTATTGGGCCTGCGGCTTCCATCGCGCCCTTGGCAGCTTTGGTGTAGGCACGTACCAGCCCGCCGGCGCCTAGTAATGTCCCACCAAAGTACCGGGTTACCACACATACATAGTTTATTACACCCGCTTTTTCGAATACATTTAGCACTGGCATACCTGCAGTACCGCCTGGCTCACCGTCATCGTTGAAACGGATTATATTGCCCTGTGTTATTGAGTAGGCGTATACATTGTGATTTGCGCCTTTATTGGCCTCGCGCACACTGGCTATCACTTTGTGCGCCTCTACCTCCGATTTTACTGGCTCACATAGTCCTATAAATCGCGAGCGTTTTTCTTCTAATTCGTATATGCCTGGGGCTGGCAGGATTAGTGGCATATGCTCCTCCGTTGTGCTAGTGAGATTAGAGTCATCTTTACGTACTCCCTAACCTGGGCGCTTTTTATATCCATGTCATGTACTAGCTTATTATAAGCTTTGGCTAACATCAACTCTACTTCACCCGGCGGTTTATTTGCCAACTCCATTTCTGGGACAGCATACTCTACCACCGCCGACAAAACTTTTTCGTAAACATTAAAAACAACACTATTGTAGTCACTATGATACTTGTGCAAAACCTGCTGTATCTGCTCACGAGTAAAGCATGTACAAAAGCTATTTTCGTAATAGATAGCTTGCAAGTATCTTTGTACATATTCTATGCCCATAAAGTCATCTAGTTGGCTTGTAACATAAAGCTCCTCATCACCTATATACCCCGCAAAGCACACAGGATAAGAGAAAATTATACCTGCCGGCAGCTCATGTGCATGGTACCATGTAAAATATTCTGTATATAAATCAAAGAATTGTTGGATGGACTCCTGCAGTGTGAAGTTATAGTAATCATAATCTGTAGGGGTTATGTTTTTCATGACACTGTGATATAGGTGCCGCGCTGTGTTTATCTTTATTTTTATCCTGGTTTGGCCATGTGAGTACAACGTAGCTATGGGTACATTTTTAACTGCATCTATAGCACAGTCAAGGTCAGGTAAAGATTTTAGATACAACCCTATTGTGTACAGGTTGGATTTCATAATGTCTTCACCGTCTTCTATAAGGAATGATGCCGAGCCGCTTGTGTACTTTTTTGTTTTTTCTGCCAGTAGGCCTAGACATTCGAGCTGTATGCGTTTTATTTCATCGTCACCCACAATACCGGCATTGTACGCGGCTTGTACTAGCGTTTCGAAATATGCATCTTGCCTAAGCTGCGCAAAGTCAATGGCGCTTACGCGCTTAAGGTTACTGCTCCCACTCGTTTTCCCAGTCATCAAAATAGCTCCCCTCGTGGTTATGGTCTTTGTCAAAGTCCGGCTCATAGTCGTGAGTAAACGACCTTGCTATTTTTATCCCCTCCCTTTCTGCCAGTAGCTCAACAGAGCCTTGGCAAATGGTTTCAAATGCCTTTTTCATATCTGCAATAATATTGTCGTCACTTATTAGCCCGTCGGCCATCATTACCTCGCGGGATTCTGCTTTTAAGTAGTAGAAAATCTCTAGCAGGTTGTTAAGAGACTCTGCGTAGTTGCTTGTATTTAGGTATTGCGAATCACAAAATTCTTGTATTAACTTACCCATGATTCCCGTACCTAGCTCTATGCGCCCGTGGTTGCTTAGTGCTATGGTCCTTGTTTCTACTAGGTCTTCTACCTGGGCCAGAGTCAATGACAGGCCAAAGTTGCGAGACAAGTCATTTAGCATAAGTACTTCGGTGATTGTTTGCCGGTTAATTAATGCTTGAGTTGTACTTGTAGTAAGGCTAAAATTCATACAAATCAGCTCCTTTGATATACTGGTTTAGCACATATAGTAAGTGCCTGTTATTTCCCTGTCAATTCTTGAAATTCATGGGTTTTTGTGCTATTATAGATGCAGAAAGAGACAAAAAGTGGCGCACCGCTTCTGCGTCCATTTTTTCCCACGGGGCTGTATTGCAGTTTCTTGGCATATCAAAAAAGGCCTGTGCATATGGGCCTTTTTTAATGAAAATAGAGCGAATTAATTCGCTATAAATGAGAGGATGATACTAATGAAACGTAAGTTTACCCTACCCGGCCAAGCTGGCCACGAGGCCCTGACTCTAGAGTTGGCCAAGCGCTGGGGCGCAGACGTAATACGCGACAGCGACGGTACGGCCCTTTCGGAGGAGATATTACAGGCAGGATATGAGATATATTCTACTATCTGCCCAATAAGGGAGCATAACCCCTGGATACGGGAAAACATGCATGCACGCCAACAAACATTCCTATGTACCGCCCCCAAGACGGCCACAGACAATGAGCTAGAAATCCGCCTTATGGACGGTTTTTTCGAACTGCAGCTAAGCGTAAACGACAGCCCCAACGCCATGCCCTACTGGCAAGTATATGACCGTACTGCCGACATGCCACTAAAAAATAGCGATTGGGATTACAAAAACGGTGTAGTCACCATACACACACAACCATACCGGCAGTACACCGTAAGCTTCCTAGCCTGGCGGGACTGGGAAGAGATTTCTATGTACAACCACACAACAAACAACTGGGATAAGGAGCGCCTAATGCAGCTCAACCCCTATGCCAACCACGCACA